>Ga0065704_10000188_pt1 | contig 267216 bp, 240 predicted proteins | sample SwiRhicommuniRL2_FD_59091 | JGI IMG/M metagenome (GOLD analysis project Ga0065704, IMG submission 59091) | Switchgrass rhizosphere bacterial communities from Rose Lake, Michigan, USA - RL2 v2 (version 2) | ecosystem: Host-associated > Plants > Roots > Rhizosphere > Soil | place: East Lansing, MI
TGGACAATGGCAGCGGTACACCTACGTATAGTAACACAACCGCTAATAAATCATATAGTGATTTCCGCAGGGATGCTACAGTACCCCCGGTACCCATCTATGCGGATAGCGCCTACAGGCTGTATGCGCGCCAGATAAACGCAGGCACATTGATGACGGCGAGCTACGCGGCAGCGTGGCTGGATTTCAACCGCAACGGTATCTTCGATCCGTGGGAGCAGATCTTGGGCAAGAGCCCATCAGCAGCCCCCCTTGTACCGGGCCAGGTATTGGATACCTTCAGCGTACAGGTGGATAGCTTCCGATATGGCCTGACAGGCATGCGCGTATTGCTGCGCAACGGCGCGGCGCCGGTATTCCCGGCAGAAGAAGACCCATGTGCAGGCTATGCAGACGGTGAGACAGAAGACTACCTGGTAGATATGCGCTACAACCCCTGCACCGGCAAGCCGACGGCAGGCCGTGCAGAAGGAGATACGTCAATGTGCGTTGGTTATGGCTATGTAGTTACCGATACCTCCTACCAGCGCTACGCGCACGGTCTGAGCCGTACATGGGAAGAATCAGGCGATGGTATAGCGTGGTTCCCTGTAGCGAACAGCCAGAACAAGGATACGCTACAGCGCATCTTCCAGGGCCAGCCGGTATACTACCGTATGAAGATGAACTGTTCTCACAGCGGCGACAGCGCGTACAGCACTGTTTTGCGCGTGAACATCAAGCCGAGTTACAAATGCTACTGCCACAGCCAGTCGATGGGTGGCGTATCTGATACGAGCGATATAGGCGCGTTCAGGCTGGGCGATTTCAATACGAACGATGGCGGCGGCCACCTGAGGAACGAAAGGGCAGTGAGGCAAAGGCAGGACTGGACCGACCTGCCGGAGTTTATGATGTATGTAGACAGCGTGTATGATTTCTTTGTATACCATACTATGCCGAACAGGATCCACGCGGATGGTAAGATCACGGTGTTTGTAGACTTCAACAACAACAAGCAGTACGATGCACCATACGAGCGTATCTACACCGGCTTTACGGCTACAGGCACACATACCCGCGTTGGAAAAATCGTAATACCATCGAATGTGATCACGGATGTACCGACCGGTATGCGTGTGATCATTAACAATGATGTAGCCCCTAACACACCATCAGACGAGGCCTGTGGTGAATATAAATCCGGCGAGACAGAAGACTATATCGTACGCTTTACCCGCAGGCTGTTCCCTGAAAGTGTAAACAATGTAACCAATCCTGGAGCGGTTAGTGTATACCCTAACCCTACCACGGGCAAGTTCACATTGGCATACAGCGGAGCATCAGGTAAGCTACAGGTACGTGTAAGCAATGTAACAGGCCAGCTGTTGCAAGAGCGCACGATAGAGAATGTAGGGGCTAGTGTAAGCGAAGAGTTTGACCTGAGCGGCCACGCCAGCGGTGTTTATTTTATCGATGTAGATGCTAATGGTATTAAAACCAGGGAACGTATAATTATACAATAATAATATATAATATTTTCATTGAAAAGGCTGCCGTATGGCAGCCTTTTTTAATTTATATTTAATGTATATCTGACCAACGGTAATGCTGTTTTCGAGTGTCTTATATAAATCACCCGTTTTCTAACCCTTCTGAAATTACCTGTCTCTTTATGAAAATTACCAATACTTCATTAAAGCTTTGCGGAAAACTAGCCTTTACTGCAGCGGTTTTTTTTTCTTGTCTTAGTGTTGCAAATGCGCAGTGGACAAGGGCTGTTGAATACCCGTTTGTAGCTACCAGCGAGCCTTATACAGAGGTGGTTGGTGGTACAGCAATGGCTACCACTTTCAGTGCGGCCGATGACAATTTCGTCACCAACCTGCCGCTAAATATGAATTTCCCCTTCTGTGGAACAAACTATACCAGCTTTACTGTGGCAACAAACGGTTGGCTATCGCTTGTAGCAGCACCAGCCCCTACGCCCAACTACAACAACAATACCTCATTTGCAGAAGTATCTAATGCTTTCCCTATCTTCTTCCCGCTTTGGGACGATCTTGGCTTTCAAACCGTAGGTGGTTCTGGTTCGGCCAGGTATATCACCACCGGCACTTCGCCTAATCAGGTCTTTACATTCGAATGGAAGAACGAGTCTTGGGATTTTGGCGGTATACCCGCAGCTATCAGCTATCAGGTAAAGCTGTATGAGTCGGGCACGATCCAGTTCCATTACAGGCGCGAAAACGGGCCGGTTATGAGTGTAGAGACAACTACCGGCTGGTTTGGCGGCTCTGTAGGTATAGCCAGGTCGGCTACCGACTACCAGATGCTGGATGGCACAGGCCCCGATGCACAATCTGTTCCTTCACCTGCTGCATATCGCAACAACATCGATTCCAGGCCACGTACCGATCAGGTATACACCTGGCTGGCGCCCGTAAGCGCTGCCCTTAGTGGCGTGGCCATTATGGGACCGCAGGAAGCTTGCAATGGCAAGGCCTTTAAACTGATGGCTACATCACAGCCATTGTCTGTAGGTACCGATTGTGAATGGTATACGTCTTACAACGGTGTTAGCTGGTCGCTAATGACGCAAACAGCGGGTGTAATGACCGATGTTATCACCAAGCCTACATGGTATAAAGTAACTATTAAAAATGGCAGCCAGTCGGCCACCTCAGCTCCATATCTCGTAAATGTTGCCCCACATTACAATTGCTATTGCGCTTCGGGTGCTACTTTGCATACTGACATAAGCACCAGCAGATCGGATATTGGTATGGTTGACCTGATTGAGCATAACAGCGGAGACACGATATTGAAAAATACCGAGTGGTACACCAATATCTCTAACAACGCTGCTGCCTGCAAAGGTTATACCGACTATCGTGGCTTGCTTTCAGCAATACCACAATTATACAGAGACAGCACATACCGTATATATGCAGGTATGATAGATTGGCGCACCTATGCACACTCTTATGTGGCTGCCTGGCTCGACTATAACCAGAATGGAATATTTGACCCTTGGGAAATGATCATGGATGGTCAATCGGCCTACACCCCTGTACTACAAGGCGGCGTGCTCGATACGTTTAAGGTTAATCCGGATAGTGCGAGAATAGGTATTACCGGCCTGCGTATTGTAGCCAGTAAAACCCCTATAGACCCTGCCATGCCTCAGTGCGGCAGCTACAACGATGGCGAAACCGAAGACTACCTGGTAGAGATCAGCTATCCGCCATGTTCAGGCCCGGTAAATGCAGGTACGCTGTTGATATCGGACACCACTATGTGCATTGGCTACGACTATATGCTTACCGATACCACGTACGAAAAGAAACAGAAAGGTATCATGCGCTCCTGGCAGCGGTCGGGCGATAATATTGCCTGGTTTGATATACAGAACACCGATAATAAGGATACGCTGCTGCGCACATTTACGGGCCAGCCTACCTACTATCGCGTAAAGGCCAACTGTACCAATACCGGCGATATCACTTATTCTAATGTTGTTTTTATCAATGTGAAGGAGTCTTATAAATGCTATTGCCATAGCCAGTCTTTAGGAGGTTTCAACGATTCTTCAGATATAGGTGCGGTAGCGATAGGTACTTTCAGCGTGTCTGGTGGCGGCGGTCATTTACTGAACCCCAAAGCCGTAATGCGCAGGCAGGATTATACAGATATGCAACCCTATATGATGTATGCCGATAGCACCTATGATTTCTATATATATCATACTATGCCCAGGCAGGTACACGCCGATGCTAAGATCACGATGTTTATTGATTTCAATAACAACAAGCAGTACGATATACCATCCGAGCGTATATATACAGGCTTTACAGCTACGGGCAACTTTACGCGTGTAGGCAACGTAACCATACCTACCAATGTCATTACCGATGTGCCTACCGGTATGCGCGTAATACTGAACAACGAAGTAGCGCCCAACGTGCCTTCTGATGATGCGTGTGGTGAGTATACCTCCGGCGAAACTGAGGATTTCATAGTTACATTCACCCGCATACTCTTCCCTGAGTCTGTAGCTGGTGTCGCCGGTATCAGCAATGTATCACTATATCCCAACCCTACTACAGGTAAGGCCAACATCAGCTTTACAGGCGTGGCCAATGAGGTGAATGTATTGGTAACTAATATCACTGGCCAGCAGGTGCTGCACAACAAGTATCAGCACAAAGGCGGTAGTTTCAATGCCGAGCTAGATCTCAACGGCAATGCTAAAGGTATCTACCTTGTAGAGCTGAGTGTGGGCGGGCAACGCATGGTGCGCAAGCTCGTATTGCAATAATTAAAAGAGGATATAAAACATACGAAAGGGGCGCTACCAGCGCCCTTTTTCGTATAAATCATATTCCCGTTATTAGCCGGAATTGTCGTATTTTTGTACTTATTAATAAAATAATAGATTTTTTCAGATTTCCAACTGAAAATTTCTCGAAAGTGTTCAAGTGCAGCAGGATCAAGGAGAAAAAGTTATGAACGCAGGTTATCCACACGGGGTTGATTTCTATTTTTCCATCCCTATGTCCTTTTGGATATTTTCGCTATCCAATACTTCCAACAACTCTTAGTAAAACTTAAAATATTTAACCCATGGCTGCAGCTAAAACCGCCAAAGGAAAAGGCCTCTCTTTCTCTCGTCAGTACACCAAAGATGGCGTGAGTGTATTCGATATGTTCGAGTACGATTATCGTACTTCGGTTATCCGCAACCCGAACGGTGAGAAAGTATTTGAGATGACCGATGTGGAAGTACCTAACCACTGGTCGCAGATAGCTACCGATATCCTGGCGCAAAAATATTTCCGCAAAGCCGGCGTACCACAACCTGATGGTACCCTGGGCCGCGAAACTTCTATTAAACAAGTGGCAGACCGCCTGGCAGGTTGCTGGCGTGGCTGGGGCGAGAAGTATGGCTACTTCGCGTCGGCACAGGATGCGCAGATATTTTACGATGAACTCGTGTTCAGCATCATGATGCAGAGTTGCGCGCCTAACTCGCCACAATGGTTCAATACCGGCCTGTTCAGCAGCTACGGTATCGATGGCAAGGCACAAGGCCACTATTATGTAGACCCTACCACAGGCAAGCTGGAAAAATCTAAGAACGCTTACGAGCGTCCTCAGCCACACGCCTGCTTTATATTGAGTGTTGATGATGACCTAGTGAACGATGGCGGTATCATGGACCTTTGGGTACGTGAGGCGCGTATCTTCAAATACGGCTCGGGCGTGGGTACCAACTACAGCAACATACGTGCAGAAGGTGAGAAACTCAGCGGTGGCGGCACATCTAGCGGCCTCATGAGCTTCCTGAAAATAGGCGACCGCGCTGCCGGCGCTATCAAAAGCGGTGGTACTACCCGCCGCGCTGCCAAAATGGTTTGTCTCGACCTCGACCACCCTGAAGTAACGGAGTTCATCGACTGGAAAGTGGAAGAAGAGAAAAAAGTAGCTGCCCTGATAGCTGCAGGTTATGCCAGCGACTACGAAGGCGAAGCGTACAAAACCGTTTCGGGCCAGAACTCTAACAACTCTGTACGTATCCCTAACGAATTCTTCCGTCGCCTGGCTAATGGCGGCGATTGGGAGATGACCGCACGCAGCACAGGCAAAACCATGAAGAAAATGCCTGCGGCTCAGTTGTTCGATAAAATATCTTATGCTGCATGGCGCTGTGCTGACCCTGGTACGCAATACGATACTACCATCAACGAGTGGCACACTTGCCCTGAGGGTGGCCCTATCCGCGCATCTAACCCTTGCTCGGAGTATATGTTCCTCGACAACACAGCTTGTAACCTCGCTTCGCTTAACCTCCGCCGTTTCTTCAACGAAGAGAATAACACGTTCGATGTGCAAGGCTTTGAATACATGACCCGCCTGTGGACGGTGGTGCTGGAAATATCAGTACTGATGGCGCAGTTCCCTTCGCCTGAAGTAGCACAGCTGAGCTACGACTACCGCACGCTGGGCCTGGGCTATGCCAACCTCGGCTCTATGCTGATGGTGAGCGGTATCCCTTACGATAGTGAAGAAGCCCGCGCTATCGCCGGTGCTATCACCGCTATCATGAACGGTGTGTCTTACCGCACATCGGCCGAGATGGCCGCTGTGCTGGGTGCGTTCCCTCGCTACGAAGAGAACAAACACCACATGATGCGTGTAATGCGCAACCACCGCGCCGCTGCTTATGATGCTGCCGATGCGTACGATAACCTGGAAACAAAACCAATGGGTATCAATGCCAAGTATTGCCCCGACTACCTGCTGACCGCCGCTACCAAAGCATGGGACGAAGCAGTGCAGATGGGTGAGCAGCACGGCTACCGCAACGCGCAGGCTACCGTTATCGCACCTACAGGCACTATTGGCCTGGTGATGGATTGCGATACTACAGGTATCGAGCCTGACTTCGCACTGGTGAAATTCAAAAAACTTTCTGGTGGTGGTTATTTCAAGATCATCAACCAATCAATACCTGCTGCGCTCAAAAACCTGGGCTATAGCGAGCACGAAGCTGATGCTATCGTGAAATATGCTAAAGGCCACGGCACATTCGCAGGCGCTCCTTTCATCAACCACCAGACGCTGAGCGAGAAAGGCTTCATCGGCGAGGAGTTGAAAAAACTGGATGCTGCTGTTGAAAGCGCTTTCGAAATTGGCTTCGTATTCAACGCATACGCGCTGGGCGAGGAGTGCATGCAGCGCCTGGGCTTCACGCCAGAGCAGTATTTCGCGCCTGATTTCAACCTGCTCGAAGAGCTGGGCTTTAGCGACGACGAGATAGATGCAGCTAACGACTACGTATGTGGTACTATGATGATAGAAGGCGCTCCTTATCTGAAACCTGAGCATCTGCCTGTTTTCGACTGTGCCAACAAATGCGGTAAAAAAGGTGAGCGCTACATACACGCACACGGCCACATCCGCATGATGGGCGCTACACAGCCTTTCATCAGCGGTGCTATATCTAAAACCATCAACCTGCCAAATGAGGCTACGGTTGAAGAAATAAAAGATTGCTATCAGCTGAGCTGGGAGCTGGGTATCAAAGCCTGCGCCCTCTACCGCGATGGCAGCAAGCTGAGCCAGCCGCTGAGCAACAAAAGCGACAAGAAAAAGAAGAACAAAGACGAAGCAGCAGAAGAAACAACAGGTACTGCCGCCGCTGAAACACAAATAGTAGACCTTGGCCAGCTTACAGTTGAAGAACTGCTGGAAGAAGTGAACAAGCGTGTGCAAGCCAGCCCCGATACACAGCTGAAGCGTGAGCTGAGCCGTATCGTAGAGCGCAAGCAGCTGCCTGCAAAACGCCGCGGTTACACCTTCAAAGCAAAAGTTGGCGGCCAGCCGCTGTTCGTACGCACAGGCGAGTACAACGATGGTACCCTGGGTGAGGTGTTTGTGGATATGGCGAAAGAAGGCGCCACTATGCGTAGCCTGATGAACAGCTTCGCGATAGCGGTATCGGTAGGCCTGCAATACGGTGTGCCTTTGGATGAGTATGTAGACAAATTCACGTTCACCCGCTTCGAGCCATCGGGCATGGTAGAGCACCCGAACATAAAATCGGCCACCTCGGTGCTCGACTTCATGTTCCGCCTGCTGGCCTATGAATATCTTGACCGTACAGACCTCGTACACGTGCAGGACCCTAACCGCATCAGTCACGATGAGGAGACCGCCCTCGCACAGCAGCAGGAGCTTTCGCAAGTGCGTATCACAGCGCCGCAGCAAAAAGCTAAAGCAGCCACAGCGCCAAGCGCCATCAAGCCAGTAGCTGTAAACGCTGAGAAAACTGCTGACATTAAAAAAATGATGGGCACCAGCGCCGATGCGCCTGCCTGCCGCAACTGCGGCAACATCACCCTCCGCAACGGTACATGCTATATGTGCCCCAACTGCGGCACTACCACCGGTTGTAGCTAACCCACGTATATAGTCCGAAAAATTAAAGCCCCGCGATAAGTGGGGCTTTTTTATGGGTTCAAATATCTATATATATTTATTTTAATTCTTGCTAGCAACATTTAAAATTCAGCTAAGCCAAATAAAAATGGTAAGATACTATTTCATAATATCAAATAAATACCAAGAGGGCGTAACAGCAGACATCTTTCCTCCTGTTGCATCCCCTCTTGTACCCTGCATAAATCCCACAATAATGGTTGGTGAAGAAGTCGACATTCGTATTCCAGAACCTACATCTTGATATCCAAAATTGATAACAGGTCCACCACTATATCCTTGAACTGAGGGTTCATCTAGATAAAACATTTGTGATACTTTGGGGAGATCATATCTTCTTGCTGTCATTAATACCGTTGCCGGGTATGCTTTAAAATTGAAAATAGCAAAATTGTTATCCACTGAATTTCTTGGGTCGTCTGGGAAACCAAAGCATGTTAGCAAATCGGTATGTTTTAAACTTGCTTGAGTTTGCAAAAGCATTGTGCTTGGAAATGCAAATGATTCTAAAGCTTCAACAGTAGCAAGCGGGTTAGGGATAATTTCAGCCACAGCCAAATCCGCAATAGGGTGATATGTCCACCCCCTTAAAATTTTGGCCAAATATGTCTGTGAACTGTGCGATTCTATTTTTTGAGTTATCGGAGCCTATTAAAAAGCTATTAATATCAAGTACTTTTGCTACGTGTTCAGCTGTCACCATATAATATTTGCCTTGATGAGTAACAATTATACCTGTACCCATAGAAATATTACCACTACGGGCAGCCTTGCCTAAGAAGAATACTTTATTGATTACAGTCTCAAAAGTTAATTGAGCAGTTGCGGAAATGTGATTCATAAAAATTAATAAAAGGAAAATATATTTCATAGAGTTTTTAAAGATACGAATTCCCATTTGGTCATGAGCATGTGCATCCCCCCGCCGTTGTTGGTGTTCTTCACCAACAACGATATAGGAAATGTGACAGATAATGAAGGTTGTTCTTCACCAACAACGATGTAGGAGATACGACAGATAATGAGGGTTGCGCATACCTCCGCCGTTGTTGGTGTTCTTCACCAACAACGATATAGGAAATGCGACAGATAATGAAGGTTGTGCAGGGAAACGCAATAGCGGATAACACAGTATCTTAGTATACATGTCAGCATACCGCAGATACGACCTCCAATTCTTCACAGCCACCATTTTAGAATGGAAGTTTTTACTCGTAGGTGATAGGTATAAGGATATAATAATCGACAGCCTTCGCTTTTTAGTAAAAGAACAGCGCATATACCTATGCGCCTTTGTGATCATGGGTAACCATATCCATATCGTATGGCATATCATTCATCCGCATACCGAAGAAGAGGTGCAGAGGGATTTCCTGCGTTTCACTGCGCAGATGATGATAAAAGAGATGAGGAATAGTGATCCGGGATTGTTAGAGACATTTAAGGTAGAGGCACGAGATAGAAAATACCAGGTTTGGGAGCGTAACTCACTTACTGTGCCGTTACGTAGCGAAGCTGTAGTAGAACAGAAGATAAACTATATACATAATAACCCGGTACGTGCGGGATTATGCCATATTGCCGAAGATTATAAATATAGCAGTGCGGGCTATTACGAAACAGGTGTTGATACGTTTGGTTTTATGATGCATTATAAAGATTAGTGTTTGCCCACATCGTTGTTGGTGAAGAACACCAACAACGGCGGAGAAACAGGTGTTGATGTGTTCGGTTTTATGATACATTATAAAGATTAGTGTTTGCCCACATCGTTGTTAGTGAAGAACACCAACAACGGCGGGCTATTACGAAACAGGTGTCGATGCGTTTGGTTTTATGATGCATTATAAAGATTAGTGTTTGCCCACATCGTTGTTGGTGAAGAACACCAACAACGGCGGTAATTAATTTGAAAATTATGATATAATGTAGTAAATTTGCTATTATAATATCAATGCTATGAACCTATCCTCTACCTATTGTTGCGTAAAAATCCCTGTAAATGCTAATGGGTTCTCAGTCAGAACGTTACATCGGGGAGAAGTAGGTATCTGACAAAAAACGCAACAAAACGCAACCAATGATGCAAGAGGTATGGTAGTGAAAAGCCGGTTGGTCAAGAGCGTGTGCATCACTCATAATATCTCCCTATCTTTCGCCTCGTATGCCCCGCAAGCTGTTACATAGTATCATCATTATAGCCACGCTGCTCACCAGTGTGGTGTTCACCAGGTACAACACCAAAGACTACTACGTGTTCTATGGCGATGCGCTGGGCTATTACATTTACCTGCCCTCCGTTTTCATCCACCACGATCTCAAGGGTCTCGATAAATATCCTGCCGATGGCGTTCCGGAACACGTAATGCCCAATATTGAATACCTGGGTGATAATAGTGTGCGCACAGCCAGAGGATACGCCCTTAATCAGTATACCTACGGTGTAGCGCTGCTCGAGTCGCCATTCTTTCTGGCCGCTCAAGTATATGAGAAGGCTATGGGCATGCCGGCTTATGGCTTTTCCGGCAGCTACGATAAAGCCATTAAAGCTTCGGCCATTGTATACCTGCTGGTAGGCTGCTTCTTTATATGGCGGGTGCTAAGGCGCTATTTCAGCACCACCATCTCTCTGCTCACGCTGGCTGTGCTCTATCTCGCTACCAACCTGTTCTGGTTCACTCTGCACCAGGCGGGTATGAGCCATCAGCCCATGTTCATGCTTTATGCCATGCTGGTATATTACACAGTAATGGTACACACGCAGCCCCGGCGTTGGTATTTCATAGCTATGGGTTTTGTAATAGGCCTTATACTGGTTATACGCCCTACCGATATAGTTTGTGCGCTTATACCGCTGCTATACGGCGTGCGCAGTAAAGAAACCCTGCTCAGCAAATGGTCTTTCATCAAAACCAACAGTGCTAACATTGGTTTACTCGTAGCCATAGCCATCATCCCCGTTATACCGCAACTGCTGTTCTGGAAATCACTTACAGGCCAATTCATTTTCTACAGCTATGGCAGCCAGTCGTTCAACTGGGCCAAGCCTAAGATCATCGAAGGCCTGTTCTATTTCAACAATGGGTTCTTCGCCTATTGCCCCGTCATGTTCTTGGCGGTCATAGGCATGCTATACTACAGGCGCTCGGCGCTTAATGACTGGGCGCTGGCCATTGTCATACTCTTCCCCATCTACAGCTACATTATCTACTCCTGGTATTGCTACAATTATGTCAACGGCCTTGGCTCCCGACCAATGATACACCTGTACCCGTTGCTGGCCATACCGCTGGCTGCGTTCTTCCAATACCTGGCATCACGCAATTGGGTACTGAAAGCGATCACCACTATAGTGGTAGTATTCTTTATCTCAGTCAACTATTCTTTCAGCGCTTTAAAATCGCGCTGGAAACTCGATACCGAGTTAGCCACTATCAGGTATTGCGCGCAGATGCTGTACCGCACCGGCCCGCTCAGGTACAACGATATGGTGGTCTTCGATATGCCCGAGTTTCAGCCCGACGAAAGCAAGCTGCAATGGGTAGCTACCCTTGGCGTACAACATTTCAGCGATTCGGTAGATAACCACTATGAGCCTGAGGTAGAGACCGGCGCAAAATATGTATACAGGATGGCCGATGGCGAAGAATACCTGCCTGTACCTATAAAGCTGAAGTATAACAAAGCGCAGTTCAAAGATGCACGATGGTTCAAATGCAGCGGTAGGTTCCGTTTTCACACCTGGCCCGCATACCGTAGGCACGTGCTGGTACTATCGGCCAACCGTGACGGTGAAGCGCTGAAATGGACGGGTGTGACCATCGATAACAAGATAGGTATGCTGCCACCGCTGTGCGATCATGATCGCGAGCATATCGACCTCAACCATTACGACAACGACCGATGGGGCTATGTGCATTACTACACTCGTATACCAAACGGTATGCGCGATGGAGACAATATTGAACTCGGCATCTGGAACATCTCTAAATCAGAAATGTTTATCGACAGCATGAAGCTGGAGATATATAAGTGATCACACCTACACCATTTATTTATATCTGAGTATTATTAGGTTGGTAACAATAATAGCTGCACCTTCGCAGCCACATCGCGAGGTAGAGCAGCGGTAGCTCGTTGGGCTCATAACCCAAAGGTCATAGGTTCGATCCCTGTCCTCGCTACGTTCAAAAGGGAATGTCAAACGACATTCCCTTTTTTTGTTTTTAATAATGATATTCATTATTCCAGCCGCTTAAACGGTATAAACTTTTTCTGCGCTGGGTCAAAACGGCAATTGTAATACACTTCACCCAGTTCATCGCGGTTTTTGCTCGAGTTAATGATGTATGAGATCCCGATAGCTGCCCCATTTGCTGCTATCGATGGCCCGATAGCACCTCCGCCAACAGGTACATATAAAAAGTTATTCTTTGGTTCCGCTCTTAAACCATATTCCACTCGTACAGCAGTAAATTCTCCATCATGAAATTTCATCTTTCTAATTCCCGACTCACCACCAAGGTGCCATGATTTACCATCGTAAATGGCAAAGTAGCTATCGCCGTCTATCTGCTTCCCTGCTTTTCCTTTTGCGTTTTTATAGTGGTAATAGTATATTTTCTTGCCATCTTGTTGCGGAATTTCCTTTACAATGATCTCTGTATCCGATGGGCTATTAGCCAAAAACTGATCAACCGTAAAATATATGCCTTGTTTAAACTCGCCGGTATATATAGGGTACTTGGCCTTAATGTTTGCTCGTCTGTTTTGTGCGTCCTGCTCAGTTAGCTTCAGCCATTTCATACTTACTGCCTTGGGTGCATATTTGTTGATAAGTTGAAACGTATTTTGCTGGGTGTAGGCGATCAGTCCTTCGATAAATTTTTTGGTGGGTCCGAATTCGTAAATATGGTCAACGCTATCCAGCATGTGGTATTTACCATCTTTCCCGATATAGAAATCGCCGCTGAAATGAAAATATCCGAGATCAATATTCCTGTTCAGTTTAGTTATTTGAAAATCATGCAATACCAGCAGCAACTCAAACTCACCTTTTTTATTGGCCGATATCTCATCAAAGTATCTATTAAGCATAATATCAAGTGGTTGCTCAGGAACCACTTTCGTTTCAACTTTACTAGTCGTTATGCTTAGCCCACCTATACTATCCTTGTGCTTCCGCATATCTATTACACGCAGGCTATGGCAAACGTTATTGTCAGCTATTGTTGAATCTGCAGGCAGGTTGAATATTATTGTTTTCTGAGCAGGGCAACAATGTGCCAATAGCATAAATAGAGTGGCTAGGGTAATGTGTTTTAGCATTTTATTGAGACTAATAGCTGCGAAAATTACGATATTCATTGGTATCTAATGTTGTGCATATATTCTTCACACAATTTCAACTCCTGGTCAGCTTCAGGAGTAAATGTTGATTGATATGTTTTCATTATACAGTGAACAAATGAATACCTTTGCGCAATACAAGCCATACCCATCAAGGATAATAATCTGATTTTAATTTAGTGGTTTTGTCTAATTGTTGTATCTTTGTCTTAGAAAAATTTGCTATGAAAAAGCTTCTACCAGTTCTCTTGATATTTTTGGCTGCCTGTGGCGATAATAGTGGTACTAACAATACTACTACAACTACTACTATGCAGGTAGAAGCCCCGGCCGATCCTAAGCACTGGTACAAGCACTACACGGGCACCGTAGCAGGCCAGCCCGTTGTGGCCGATATCACTTCGGTGAATGGCGCCATTTCAGGCTATTACTATTATCAGTCGCAGGGCAAGTTGATAAATATTTACTTCAACCCCGATAGCACCAAACCCAATGTATATAGTGTAGATGAAGCTCCTGAAGAACGTTATACCGAAACGCAATCTCAATGGGAAGTAACGGTGAATGAGCACGATATCAGCGGTATGTGGAAGGATGCGGCAGGCAATAAGGTATACGATATTTTTCTGAAGGAAGATAACAGTCAGGCTGTTGTGCTTAATGTGTTCAATTTCAACGATAGCATTCCTTTCCAGCCCGGCAAGTCAGAGCCTATGGCCAGCTACAACGCCAGCCTGTTGCTACCTGCTAAAACTATGTCGCCCGAAAATTCGGCTTTGCTGATAGGCACTATAAATAAAGCGCTGGGCTGTGATACTACCCAAAAGCAGGATGTAGAAGAATGCCTGCGCAATGTGCTGGGCAGCTATGCCGATGAATATCGTAAGGCGATAGATTCATCCGACCTCACAGCAGCCCACAACAATCATTATCAGGGCGATGCTATGTCGGTTCGCTACAACGATAATGGCTGGCTGGTGCTGGAGCACATGGCTTCAGGTTACACGGGCGGTGCGCATGGCAACTATGCCAGCAGTTTCATCAATGCCGATCTGAAAGGCAACAAGATCTGGAAACTGGAAGAGATCATGACGGTAGATTCAAACAAAACCAGCGCCCTGCTCGACGAGGCTGCCCGCAAGCACTACGGCATGTCGCCAAAAGATAGCTTAGAAGGCCAGTACTTTGTATCCACCATCCGCCTCAATGGCAATTTCTACCTCACCCACAAAGGCATCACATTCTGCTACAATCCCTACGAGATTGCCTCTTATGCGCAGGGGCAAATATTTCTTTTCATTCCATATAATAAGATCATGGACCTCCTCACCCCGGCCTTCTGCCAGCGTATGGGCCTGGGGGAGAAGTAGGAACCTGACAAAAAACGCAACAAATCGCAACAAGTGTCGCATGGGTTGTCATCCTGAGCGAAGTGAAGGATCTGACGGGAAAATGGTAGATAGTTGAGGTTAAGCGGGGCTTCTGGGTTACCTTTGCCCCATGTCTAAGAAGAACAAACCCCGCCCCGACGGGCTGGTCTTTTCCACCAACCCCGACTACTACAACGACTACCCCGACGAGCCGGCCGCAGACACCCTGCCCAAAGACAAGCAGAAGCTCCGCGTAAAGCTGGACACCAAGCAGCGGGCAGGTAAGGTCGTCACATTAGTAGAAGGCTTCATAGGTACTGCCGATGACCTCGAAGCCCTCGGCAAGCAGCTGAAGACTAAATGTGGAACAGGCGGCAGCGCCAAAGACAGCCTCATCATCATTCAGGGCGACTACCGCGAAAAAATTATCGCCTGGTTGAAGGATTGGGGTTATGTATTAACCAAATGATAAGCGTATTTTTGCGCCTCATTCACATTACATGTTACAGGATATACAGATATTGAACGAGAAAGAGACCCGCGGTGGTTTCGGTGAAGGTATTGCAGAGGCTGCGCGCCGCAATCCCAATGTGGTAGCCCTCACTGCCGACCTGGCAGGCTCTCTCAAGCTCAACCAGTTCATGAAGGAGTTCCCCGAGCGCTTTGTACAGTGCGGTATCGCCGAGGCCAATATGATAGGCGTTGCGGCAGGTATGACCATCGGTGGAAAGATCCCTTATACCACTACGTTCGCCAACTTCTCTACCAGCCGTGTGTACGATCAGATACGCCAGTCGGTAGCCTACAGTGGCAAGAATGTGAAGATATGCGCATCGCACGCCGGCCTTACGCTGGGCGAAGACGGCGCTACCCACCAGGTGCTGGAAGACATCGGCATGATAAAGATGCTGCCGGGTATGACGGTGATCGTGCCTTGCGATTTCAACCAAACGAAAGCTGCTACCATAGCTATAGCTGAGATGGATGGCCCGGTATACCTGCGCTTCGGCCGCCCAAAATGGCCAAACTTCACTGCCGAAGACCAGAAGTTCGAGATAGGTAAAGCACAGGTACTGGCAGAAGGTACCGATGTGAGCATCATAGCCTGCGGCCACCTGGTATGGACGGCTGTAGAAGCTGCTAAGATCCTGGCTGAGAAAGGTATCTCTGTTGATCTGATCAACATGCACACCATCAAGCCGCTGGATGAGAAAGCTATCATCAAATCGCTGAAGAAAACAGGCTGTGTAGTTACCGCCGAAGAACACCAGATAAACGGTGGCCTGGGCGATAGCGTAGCTAACGTAGCTGCCCGCGAGTGCCCCGTGCCTCACGAATATGTAGCCGTGATGGATACCTTCGGCGAAAGCGGCAAGCCTACCGACCTGCTGGCAAAGTATGGTCTCAGCAAAGAGAACATAGTAGCCGCTGCCGAGAAGGCGATGAAAAGGAAAAACAAGTAATAATTAGCCGGCGGCCGCAAGCCGCCGTAAAATATATAGTACATGCAGCCAGAAGCAACGCTCGAACAAGCCAAACAGCTTGGCCTCCGCGAAGAGGAATTTGAACAGATAACCCAGATACTGGGCCGCACCCCAAACTTTACCGAGACAGCCATGTACTCTGTAATGTGGAGCGAGCACTGTAGCTATAAGAACTCAATAACCCAGCTGAAGACCTTACCACGCGATGGTGAGCGTCTGCTGGTAAAAGCGGGTGAAGAGAACGCAGGCCTGGTAGATATAGGCGATGGCTGGGGCTGCGTATTCAAAATAGAATCTCACAACCACCCTTCAGCTATCGAGCCCTTCCAGGGTGCGGCTACGGGTGTGGGCGGCATACACCGCGATATCTTCACCATGGGTGCAAGGCCTATCGCTTCGCTCAACTCACTGCGCTTTGGTAAGCTGGATAACCCTAAAACCAAATGGCTGCTGAAAGGCGTGGTAAAAGGTATCTCTCACTATGGCAACTGCTTTGGCGTGCCTACAGTAGGCGGCGAGATATACTTCGATAGCTGCTATCAGACGAACCCGCTGGTGAATGCGATGAGCGTAGGTGTAGTACGTGCGGGTCAAACAGTATCGGCTACCTCGCATGGTGCAGGCAACCCTGTATTTATCGTAGGTGCTTCTACAGGTAAAGACGGTATCGGTGGTGCGTCATTCGCATCGGCTGATATCAGCGAAGAAAGTGCGGAGCAGCTGCCTGCAGTACAGGTGGGCGATCCGTTTGAAGAAAAGAAACTGTTGGAGGCTTGCCTCGAAATGATACCCACCGGCGCGCTGATAGGCATGCAGGATATGGGCGCTGCGGGCATCACCTGCTCTACCAGCGAAATGAGCGCTAAAGGTGAGCACGGCATGATCATCCACCTGGATAAAGTGCCTACCCGCCAGGCCAACATGAAACCATGGGAAATGCTACTGAGCGAAAGCCAGGAGCGCATGCTGATAGTGGTGAAAAAAGGCCGCGAGGCTGATGTGCAGAAGATATTCGACAAATGGGATATACACTGCGTGCAGATAGGCGAGGTAACTACCGATAAGAACCTGAAATACTATATGAATGGTGAGCTGATAGCTGATGTGCCTGGTGAAAGCCTGGTGCTGGGCGGCGGCGCTCCTATCTATACTCGTGAGTACGAAGAGCCTAAGTATTTCGAAGAGATCAAGAAATTTGACATCAACAGCGTGGCAGTACCTGCCGACCTGAAAGATGTAGCATTCCAATTAGTACAATTGCCAACCATCGCTTCTAAGCGTTGGGTGTACGATCAGTACGACTCGATGGTAGGTACAGGTAACACACATACCAATGAACCAAGTGATGCACCGGTGATACGCGTGCACGGCACTGAAAAAGGTCTGGCTGCTACTACCGACTGTAACAGCCGCTATGTATTTGCCGACCCTTACAAAGGTGGTATGATGGCGGTGAGCGAAGCTGCACGTAACATCGTATGCAGTGGTGGCCTGCCGGTAGCTATTACCAACTGCCTGAACTTCGGTAACCCTTACAACCCTGAAGTATACTACCAGTTTGTACACGCTATACGCGGTATGGGCGATGCCTGCCGCAAGTTGGGTACACCTGTAACCGGTGGTAACGTGAGCTTCTACAACCAGTCATCTTACGATGGCCCGGTATATCCTACCCCAACCATAGGTATGGTGGGTGTGCTGGATAACATGGACCAGAAGATGACCATGTACTTCAAAAACGAAGGCGACAGCATATACCTGCTGGGTGAAAATAAAGACGATCTGAACTGCTCTGAATACCTGTACCAACTACAAGGTGTTACACATAGCCCTGCTCCTTATTTCGATCTGGATGCTGAACATAAACTGCAGGATGTACTGCTGCAACTGGTACGTAACAAACAGGTACAGTCGGCACACGATATAGCTGAAGGTGGCCTGTTCGTAACACTGGTAGAATGCGGTATGAACAAAACCATGGGCTTTGAGCTGACCAGCGATAGCAACATGCGTAAAGATGCCTTCCTGTTTGGGGAGGCACAGAGCCGCGTAGTTGTAAGCGTAAGCGCTGCACAGGAAACTGCCTTCAAAGCTGCACTGAATGGCGTACCTGCTACCAAGCTGGGCACTGTAAAAGGCAATGGCCAGGTGATAGTGGACAGCGACAACTGGGGCCACATCAACGACTGGAAAGAAGCCTACGATACAGCAATAGAAAAGCTGCTCAGCAGCAACTAAGCATACTCACTGAGCGCCTCACAAGGGCGCTCAGGTTTTTTATAGCCCGTTTTCTGCTGTATCTTACCTGAACCCTATGAAACGCTGGCCGCTAAAAGACATATACTTCTGGGAAGCCGCTCCATTCTTCCGGCTGCTGTTGCCACTGGTGGTAGGTGTAGTGTTGTATGGTGTAGTGTCGGTATCGATGCCAGTCGCAATTGCCGTTTCAACTATAGCTGCGGCGGTATGTGCAGCGACTGCGTTCTTTCATAAACATAGCGTGCTTCGTTGGTTGTTCACTGCATCGCTGTATGTGTTGCTATTAGGTATAGGTTGGTTGAGTTGTTATCATACAGACATTCGCAATAACAATAGCTACTTTGGGAATAGCTTGAATAATGCAGATGCCTACGTAGTAAAGCTTACGCAAGCACCGGTAGAGAAAGAGCGCACCTATAAGTTGAATGTTGCTGTCATTAATACATTGCATGATGGAAAGCTGGATGATGCGACAGGTAAATCTTTCATCTATTTATACAAAGATGGCGATTCGCTCCGCTTATCAAATGGAGATACGTTAGTAGTGCCGGCGGCATGGCAACTGATAACCAATGCAGGTAATCCTTACGAGTTTGATTATGCGGCATATTGTGCTCGTAATAACATCTACTATCAGCAGTTTGCTGCAAAGGATAGCGTGTTGCTATATGGTGAAGCTGCATCATCAGGCAAAACGACAGTAGCTGCTGTGCACGACTACTGCATGGCTACACTGGCAAAGTATATCACTGATACAAAAGTACTTGGCCTGCTACAAGCCATGCTGATAGGTGATGAAGCCAACCTCGATAACGAGTTGCGTACGGCCTATGCCGAGACAGGTATCATACACATCATTGCCATATCAGGCTCGCATATCAGTTTCTTCTTCGTACTCATTGCCTTTCTGCTGGGGTGGATACGCCACCGCAAATACCATTGGCTGAAGTATATGCTGGCATTGCCATTCATCTGGTTCTACGTGTTGATGGCAGGTGGTTCACCATCGGCAGTGCGTGCTGCGGTCATGTTCTCAATATTGGCAATAGGCTTTGCCTTGCAGAAGAAGCCTAACAGCCTCAATCAGCTATTTGCTACCGCATTCATCTTATTGCTGTTTCAGCCCATGTGGCTGTATAGTATCGGCTTTCAGCTCTCCTTCCTCGCAGTGCTATCGTTGATAGTGTTCTATCGCCCGATTTACAAACTCTGGCAACCCTTGAATCGCATAGCAAGAATGCTCTGGACATGCATCGTCGCTAGTCTCGCTGCGGAGATACTGGTAGCTCCGCTGGTCATTTATTACTTCCATCTGTTCCCTGCGATGTTCATCGTTGCTAATGTCGCGGCGTTCCTATTCATGGGTTTGGTGATGGTAGCCGGTATACTCATCATTGCTTTCAGTTGGTGGCCGGTTATTGCGGTAGGTATCGCAGTAGCTACTACCTGGCTGGCTAATGTATTTCATGAGTTGGTGTATGTATTTCAGCAAGCAAATCCAACATCCTTTCGCTTCCTGAATCTGCTCAATTACGAAATGGTATTATTGTATATCATTATCACAGCTATAGCCATAGCCGTCATCAAAAAACGCAAGCGGGCCACATTCACAGCATTGATAGCAAGCTGTGCTTTACTTGCATCTTTCTGCTATAACGAATGGCAGGCGTTACATCAGCAGAAGCTGGTAGTGTATAATATCAATCGCGCTAACCATATTGAAACAGTAGAAGGTAAGTATTACACTGTGTTAGCAACTGACACCGCGCTTACCGATGATAAAACAAACTATGCTGTAAAGCCATCGCACACAGCCTGGCATGCATGGAAGCAGAAAGCATCTACAGAGAAAGAAATATTCGTAATAGGCGGCAAGAAAATACTCCTGCTCAAGCAGCCCGTTTACAGCAAAGAGACTTTCCCGGTTGATTATGTAGTCATCAATTATCCCTTTAACGAGCGCGAGGCAGCAGATATGAAACGCATATTCAATCCTGAGAAAGTCATTATAGGTAATAATGCCGGCCGCAGAAAACAGGAGCAGTGGATAGCTACCTTTAAAGCTGAAAATCAGCCTGTACACGCAGTTTCAAAGCAAGGGGCGTTTGTATTATCTGCGCTTTAACATTCATTTGCTATAAGCTTACTATCTTCGCGGCTCAAATCGACTTAAATACTTTTTAATATGAATCGCAGGATACAATCGGCACTGATCTCAGTTTTCTATAAAGACGGCCTAGAGCCCATTGTGCGCAAGCTGAACGAACTGGGTGTTACCATCTATTCTACAGGCGGCACGCAGTCGTTTATCGAAGAGCTGGGCATCCCTTGTACTGCGGTTGAAAGCGTGACCAGCTACCCATCGATACTGGGTGGCCGTGTAAAGACCCTGCACCCTAAAGTATTTGGCGGTATCCTTGCCCGTCGCGATTTTGAGGATGACCAGAAGCACATAGCTGAATACGAAATACCCCTGCTGGACCTGGTGATCGTTGACTTGTATCCTTTCGAAGAAACTGTGAAAAGCACCAGCGAAGAGAAAACCATCATTGAGAAAATAGACATCGGCGGTGTATCGCTGATACGCGCTGCCGGTAAGAATTATAAAGACGTTTGCATCGTTGCATCGCGCAACCAGTATGGCGAACTGCTGGATGTGCTGAACAGTGGCAATGGTGATACAGACATAGAGCAACGCAGGAAATTCGCTGCTGCGGCATTTGCAGAGTGTGCGCATTATGATGTAGCTATCGCTGCATATTTCAACGGCACTGAAGCCGATAGCTTCCAGTTGTCGCATGGCAATAAACAATCGCTGCGCTACGGAGAGAACCCGCATCAGAAAGCGGCTTTCTATGGCGATATAGATGCGCTGTTTGAAAAATTGAATGGTAAAGAACTTTCGTTCAACAACCTGGTGGATGTAGACGCTGCCTGCCAGATCATTGGCGAGTTCAGCAAACCTGCATTTGCAGTTATCAAACATACCAACGTATGCGGCATAGCCGAGCGCGACAGCGTGAGCGAAGCCTGGGATGCAGCACTGGCAGGTGACCCTGAAAGTGCCTTCGGCGGCGTGCTGGCTACTAACCAGAATATAGATGCTGCCGTTGCACAAAAAATAAGCGAACTGTTTTTCGAGATACTGATAGCGCCTTCGTTTGATGCTGATGCACTGGAAATACTGAAGAGCAAAAAGAACCGCATACTGCTGCAACAGAAAGAGAAAGTAGCACCTAAAAAAGAATACAAACGCATACTGAACGGCGTGCTGGTGCAGGATGCCGATACCGCTAACTATGCTGAGTGGGTAGAGGCCGGTGCGCGTGAGTGCAGCCCTGCTGAAAAAGAAGACCTGATGTTTGCCAACATAGTATGCAAGCACCTGAAATCAAATGCTATTGCATTGGTAAAAGGCAAGCAGCTGATAGGCAAAGGCTGTGGGCAAACCAGCCGTATAGATGCGCTGCGCCAGGCAGTAGAGAAATCAAAGCAATTCGGCTTCTCGCTACAAGGTGCGGTGTTGGCATCAGACGCGTTCTTCCCGTTCGACGACTGCGCGCGCATGTCGCACGAGGCAGGTATTACAGCGCTGATACAGCCCGGTGGCTCAGTACGCGATAAAGACACCATAGCATTCTGCAAAGAGCATGATATGGCGTTGGTTATGACACAGACACGCCATTTTAAACACTAATTAATTCCCTATCTTCAAGTCTATGGTATCTATACTCATAGATGATGGATTGTTGTTGCGGTCGTTTACGCCTGATGATGCCCCGGCATTGTTTAAGGCGATAGATGAGTCGCGCAACCACCTGAGGCCATGGCTGCGCTGGGTAGATGCCACTACTAAGCTGGAGCATATACAGCAGTTCATACAGCGCACGCAGCAGCAGATGCACGAGCAGAAAGCACTGGAGCTGGGCATAGTGATGAACCGCGAAATTATAGGCGGCATCGGTATGCACGACTGGGACCACCTACTGAAGAAAGCACAACTCGGTTATTGGATACGTAAAGAATATGAAGGCAAAGGCATCGTAATGCAGTGCCTGCAACGCTTTACAGACTTTCTATTCGAAAAGCCGGGATTGAATAAAATTGAGATCCACTTCATGCCATCGAATAAGCGCAGCGCGAAACTCGCGGAGCGCCTTGGTTGCAAAGTAGAAGGCGTGGTACGCCAAAGCTATTATATGAATGGCAGGCTGGATGACCTTGTCATCACAGGGCTGCTACGCTCGGAGTGGAAGCCACTTAATCCCTAGATACAAGGCGCTCCCATATTTCAGGGATGCGTTTGATCCAGTTCAATTCCTTCATTTTGGCGCGGGCATCCTCTACCGGACTGCCGAAGTATACTTTACCACCTTCTATAGTTTGGGCTACGCCGCTTTGTGCGTACACGATAGCGCCCTTGCCTATGGTGAGGTCTTTGCTCACGCCTACCTGTCCCCATAGTATTACTTCATCTTCGATGATGGCTTTACCACCTATGCCCACTTGTGCGGCAAACAGGCAGTTCTTGCCTATCACGGCACCATGGCCGATGTGGATGTGATTATCCAGTTTACTACCTAACCCAATGATGGTATCACCGCTTACGCCTTTGTCTATAGTGCAACCGGCACCTATTTCTACATCATCTTCTATTATCACACGGCCGCAGCTTACCAGCTTATCGTATTGCGACTCGCGGTCTTTGCGGCGCTTGAAGTAGAAGGCGTCTGCACCCAGCACTGTGCCTGCGTGTATCACTACGTTATCGCCAATAATGGTATGGTCGTAGATGGTAACATTAGGATGTATCAAACAGTTCTCGCCAATGCGCACATGGTTGCCGATGAATACGCCCGGCTGTATATGCGTGCCTTCACCTATCACAGCGCTGTCGCTGATCATCTTATTGGCAGGCTCAAATGGACGGAAGTGTTTTACGATCTTTACATATGCGCTGAACGGGTCGTCGTGCACCAGCAGTGTTTTGCCTTCCGGGCATTCCACTTCTTTGTTGATGATGATAACCGTAGCCGCAGAGTTGAGGCATTTGCTGTAATACTTCTCAAAGTCAACGAACGAAATATCGCCCGGAGTTACTTTATGTATTTCGTTGATGCCTGTTGCCAGCTGGTTGCCATCGCCCACCAGTTTCGCTCCTGTAAATTCTGCCAGCCATTGTACCGGTACGCCCTGTTCAAACTTCATATCCGTAAAAAGTTTGCGCAAAAATACACTATGCAGGTTTTATGCGGGAAGTTTTTAAACTTTGCCACCATGCAAGCCGCTTTTGTAAATATTGACGGGAAACTAGTAGCCACACCCGAGGCTGCCCTGCCTGTTGATAACAGGGCTTTCCGCTATGGCTGGGGCCTGTTTGAGACCATGCTGGTGCGGGATGGCAGTTTGCAACTAGCGGCATACCATTGGCAGCGCCTTTTCGATGGGCTAAAGCAATTGTGTTTCGACATGCTTAAGCTGTTCACCCCCGCATATTTGGAGGCTGAAGTGCTGCGTACCGTACAAAAGAATAAGCTGGAAAAGCTCTGCCGGGTGCGCCTACAGGTATATGCAGGCAATGGTGGTATACTGGATGAACAAACGCCTAAACCCCAGTTTTTGATAGAATGTTTTGAGATCACGCAAGATATTATTACACTGAATGATAACGGGCTGACACTGGGCATAGCTGCGGGCTTGCAAAAAAGGATAGACAGCCTCGCCAATCTGAAAACCAGCAGTGCCATAGTATATGCACTTGCAGGGCAACAAGCCAAGCAAAACAAATGGAATGATGTGTTGCTGTGCAATACGCATGGCAATGTGATTGAGAGCACTATAGCTAATATCTGGTGGGTGAAGGATGATATCATCTACACACCACCTTTATCCGAAGGTTGTATAGCCGGCGTAATGCGCAGACATTTGCTGGCAGTGTTGCCACAGAAAGGTTTCAATGTAAAAGAACAGGCGTTGACTGTGGATGAACTGCAACAAGCAGATGCTGTTTTCCTTACCAATGCTATACGACGCATAAAATGGGTAGGCTCAATAACGGGTAAGCGATACGGTCAGGGACTTACAACTGCCATTAGCAACACCCTTACATAAGAACATTTGTAAGATGCTACATTGCTGAGCTAAACCGCCTCATCGGTATAAATTGCTTTTTAGCTGGGTCAAAACGACATAGATATATCACCCTGCCGGTTAACTCCTCATTGGGAGAAGGCAATGTAACAACTCCTGCAACCGCGCCTCCTACTAAACCAAAAGCGGCAGCAGCACCATTGGCCATAGTACGGGCATTCCCCTGCCCGGGAGGTAGTATCCCTTCCATTTCTCTTGTTGCAATAAATTCGCCATGTTCGTACCACATTTTTCTTGTGTCTTTGTCACGCCCACCTAAATGCCATTTTCCATCACAGTAAATAGCAAAAAATTCATCTGCGTATATTTTTTTACCAGCCTTACCCTTAGCATTCTGGTAGTGGTAGTAATAAAGGCGTGTTCGGTCTTCCAGAAGTACTTCATTTACATAGACCGCAGTATCCGCAGGGCTATTTGAAAGAAATTGCTCTAAAGTGAGGTATATGCCTTTTTTAAAATCACCTGTATATATCGGGTACTGCGCTTTTAGCCTTTCTTGTCTGTTCCTTGCATCCTGCTCGGTAAGCTTTAGCAATTCCACATTTACAGGCATTGCAGCATACTTATTCAAAAGGTCAAAAACTGTATTCTGTGTGTAGAAGATGAGCGTGTCCGTGAAATTTTTTATTGGTCTACCTAATTCATATATTCTATCAACACTATCCAGCATACAATATTTACCTTCCTTGCCTATATAAAAATCTCCCCTAAAATGAAAGTATCCTATATCTGTGGTTCTTAGTTTTTTTGCAATATAGAAATCATGTAGTACCAGCAATAATTCATATTCTCCTTTCTTGCTGGCTGATATGGTATCAAAATAATTGCTTAACAGGTCGTCTAAAGGTTGCTCACTAATAATTTTTGTTTCCTTTCTATTGGATGGTTTGGCATATACAATACCAATAGTGTCTTTGTTGGTGCGCATATCAATAACATGCAGCTTATGGCACGCATTGTTTTGCCCGATACTCAAATTAGTTGGAAGTGCGAAACTAATTGACTCTTGTGCGAAACAGCATTGGGTAAATAGCAATGCTATTAATAAGGTGATAGTTCTCATCAGAATATTAGAGCGCGCGCAAATTACAGTATTTTTTCACTTGTCTTATCCAATATATATGCTAGAAGCCAGCATTCTAGGTTAAATCCCTTTAGATTAACTTTGCCGCCTATGAGCGAAAAAGTAAGGGTACGTTTTGCACCTAGTCCTACAGGTGGCCTGCACCTGGGTGGTGTGCGTACTGTTTTATACAATTACCTGTTTGCACGCCAGCATGGTGGCGATTTTGTACTGCGTATCGAGGATACCGACCAGACACGTTTTGTGGAAGGTGCGGAGCAGTACATCGTTGATTGCCTGAACTGGTGTGGCCTGGAGCCCGACGAAAGCCCACTGAAAGGCGGCCCCCATGAGCCTTACCGCCAGAGCGAGCGTAAACACCTGTACTACCAATATGCGCAGCAGCTGGTAGATGCTGGCTATGCATACTACGCATTTGATACCCCGGCAGAACTGGAGGACATGCGTAATAACATGAAGACGGATAAATACACCAATCCGCAGTACGACCAGAATACCCGTGCACGTATGCGCAACTCGCTTACGCTGCCTGCCGAGAAAGTAGTAGAACTGCTCTCTGAGGGCACGCCGTATGTGATACGCATAAAAGTGCCCAATAACGATAAAGTGAAATTCACCGATATGATACGCGGTGAAATGACCTTCGATACCGATACGGTAGATGATAAAGTGCTGCTGAAAGCTGACGGTATGCCTACCTACCACCTGGCCGTGGTGGTAGATGACTACCTCATGAAGATAACCCACGCCTTCCGTGGTGAGGAATGGCTGCCGAGTGCGCCGGTGCATGTGCTGCTGTGGCGCTACCTGGGCTGGGAGGCGAGCATGCCGCAATGGGCACACCTGCCGCTAATACTGAAACCCGACGGCCACGGCAAGCTGAGCAAGCGCGATGGCGACAGGCTGGGCTTCCCGGTATTTGCTATGAACTGGTACGACCCTAAAACCGGTGAAACCACCGAAGGTTTTAAGGAGCGTGGTTTCCTGCCGGAGGCGTTCATAAATATGCTGGCCATGCTGGGCTGGAACGATGGTACCGAACAAGAGATATACTCACTGGAAGAAATGGTGCAGAAATTCTCTATCGACCGCGTACACAAAGGCGGTGCGAAATTCGATTTCGAGAAAGCCAAATGGTTCAACCACCAATATCTACAGCGCAAGACCGATGCTGAACTGGCGGAGCTGATGAAGCCTTTCCTGGAGAAGCATGGTGTGCAGGCCGATGATGCCTACCTGCAAAAAGTAGCTGGCCTCATAAAAGAGCGCTGCACACTGTTGCCCGATTTCTGGGAGCAGGGGCATTTCTTCTTCAAAGCGCCGGTAGAGATAACGGAACTCGCTGCCATCAAGGATAAATGGAACGAAGCGAAAACCACTTTCTTTACCACTTGGATGGAGCAGCTGGAAACCCTGGGCAGCTGGGAGCATACGGTTATAGAAGAAAGCTTCAACGCGCATGTTACCGCACAAGGCATCAAAAAAGGTGAAGTAATGCTGCCGCTGCGCATTATGCTGGTAGGTGGTAAGTACGGCCCCGGTGTGTTTGAAATAGCGGAAATGGTAGGAAAAGAAGATACACTGGCGCGTATTGAGCATACGCTAGCGCTGCTGTAGAAAATCATACTTAGAAATAGTAAAAGCATCACTATACGTGGTGCTTTTTGTTTATCCCTTATCCTACCGTTTATGCAGGGCATTTTGTACCTTTACAGCCCTTAATATATCTATCATATAACTTACTATTTATATGTCTTACGCTCCTAAGAATAAAGTTCGTATCGTAACGGCGGCTTCTTTGTTTGATGGCCATGATGCGGCTATCAACATTATGCGCAGGGTGATGCAGGCCAGCGGTGTAGAGGTGATTCACCTCGGGCACGACCGCAGCGTGCAGGAAATTGTTGACTGCGCTATACAGGAAGATGCCAATGCGATAGCTATTACTTCGTACCAGGGAGGCCACGTTGAGTATTTCAAATACATGTACGACCTGCTGAAAGAGCGCAACTGCGGACATATAAAACTGTTTGGCGGGGGCGGTGGTGTGATACTGCCTACCGAGATAGACGAGCTGCATGCCTATGGCATCACCCGCATCTACTCGCCTGATGACGGACGTGCTATGGGCCTGCAAGGCATGATAGACGACCTGATACAGAAAAGCGACTACCCAACCGGCAACCAGCTGAATGGTGAAGCCGGCCACCTGATAGAGAAAGATGCGAAATCGATAGCCCGACTGATATCGGCCGCTGAGAACTTTGGCGATATGCCAGAAACGCAGGCCATGCTGAAGAAAGTGGCGGAGCAGGCCAAAGCTTCAAAAACACCGGTGTTGGGTATTACAGGTACAGGTGGTGCGGGTAAAAGCTCGCTGGTAGATGAACTTGTGCGCCGTTTCCTTATAGATTTCAAAGACAAGAATATTGGTATCATATCGGTAGACCCATCGAAACGTAAAACAGGTGGTGCGCTGCTAGGCGACCGTATCCGCATGAACGCCATCCGCAACCCGCGTGTATACATGCGCTCGATGGCTACACGCCAGAGCAACCTCGCGGTATCCAAATACATACTGGATGCGGTGAATATTCTGAAAGCTGCTAACTACGATCTCATCATACTCGAAACATCGGGCATTGGCCAGAGCGATACGCAGATAACAGACTACAGCAACATGAGCCTGTATGTGATGACACCCGAGTACGGTGCGGCCACGCAGTTGGAGAAGATAGACATGCTGGACTTTGCCGATATAGTGGTCATCAACAAATTTGACAAGCGCGGCGCTATGGATGCCCTGCGCGATGTGAAGAAACAATACCAGCGCAACCAAAAGCTGTTTGATAAAAGCCCGGACGATATGCCGGTATATGGCACCATCGCATCACAGTTCAACGACCCCGGCACCAACACGATGTACAAATCGCTGATGGATATACTGGTGGCGAAAACAGGTAGCGACCTGAAATCGAACTTCAAAATAAGCGATGAGATGAGCGAGAAGATATTCATCATCCCGCCATCGCGCACCCGCTACCTCAGCGAAATATCTGAGAACAACAGGAGCTACGATAAATGGGCGAAAGACCAGTCTGCTGTAGCACAAAAGTTGTTCGGTATCAAAAAAACCATCGATACCATCAACGAAAGTAGCGTAGATGATAAAGACCGTCTGGTAAAAACACTACAGGAAGTATACAGCAAAACAGAAATGGAGCTTGACCCCAAGAACAAGCACCTGCTGGAGAACTGGGATGCTAAGAAAAAGCTGTTTACAGATGAGTTCTACACATTCAAGGTTCGTGATAAAGAACTGAAGATAAAAACACATAGTGAATCACTGTCGCACACACAAGTGCCTAAAGTAGCCGTACCTAAGTTTGAAGCATGGGGCGAGATACTGTTCTGGGCGCTGAGCGAGAACTTCCCTGGTGAGTTCCCTTATGCTGCGGGTATCTATCCATTCAAGCGCGAGGGTGAAGACCCTACCCGTATGTTTGCCGGTGAGGGTGGCCCTGAGCGTACCAACAAGCGTTTCCACTACGTATCGAAAGGTCTGCCTGCAAAGCGTTTGAGCACGGCGTTCGATAGCGTAACATTATACGGACAAGACCCCGACCATCGTCCCGATATCTACGGTAAAGTAGGTAACTCTGGCGTAAGCGTTTGCTGCCTGGATGATGCTAAGAAACTCTACAGCGGTTTCAACCTGGCTGATCCTAAGACATCGGTATCGATGACCATCAACGGTCCGGCACCTACCATTACTGCCTTCTTCATGAACGCAGCTATCGACCAGCAATGCGAGATCTACATCAAAGCAAATGGACTGGAAGATGAGGTGAACAAGAAAATAGAAGCGATATATAAAGAGAAAGGCATCGCACGTCCTACCTACAATCCATCAACCTTTGGTGGTGGCGCAGAAGGCGCATTGCCTGAAGGCAACGACGGCCTGGGCCTCATGCTGTTGGGCGTAACCGGCGACCAGGTGCTGCCTGCCGATGTATACGAGAAGATAAAAGTACAAACCCTGAAATCGGTACGTGGTACCGTGCAGGCCGATATACTGAAAGAAGACCAGGCGCAAAACACTTGTATCTTCTCAACAGAATTCTCGCTGCGTGTGATGGGCGATGTGCAGCAATACTTCATCAACGAAGGTGTGCGTAACTTTTACTCAGTATCTATCAGCGGTTACCACATAGCTGAGGCCGGCGCTAACCCGATATCACAGCTGGCTTTTACCATATCAAACGGCTTCACGTTTGTAGAGTACTACCTGAGCCGTGGCATGCATATCGATGATTTTGCGCCTAACCTGTCGTTCTTCTTCAGCAATGGTGTTGACCCTGAGTATAGCGTGATAGGCCGCGTGGCCCGCCGTATATGGGCTAAGGCTATGAAGCTGAAATATGGCGGCAACGAACGTTCGCAGATGCTGAAATACCACATTCAGACATCAGGCCGCTCACTGCACGCGCAGGAGATCGACTTCAACGATATACGCACTACGCTGCAAGCGCTGTATGCTATATACGATAACTGTAACTCACTGCACACGAACGCTTACGACGAGGCCATCACTACACCTACCGAAGAAAGCGTGCGCCGTGCCATGGCTATCCAGCTCATCATCAACAAAGAGCTGGGCCTGGCTAAAAATGAGAACCCGCTGCAAGGCTCATTCATCATCGAAGAGTTGACCGACCTGGTAGAAGAAGCTGTACTGTCTGAGTTTGATCGCATTACAGAACGTGGCGGTGTATTGGGTGCTATGGAAACCATGTACCAGCGCAGTAAAATACAGGAAGAAAGCCTGTATTACGAAACACTGAAACATGATGGTCAATACCCGATCGTTGGTGTGAATACCTTCCTCAGCAGCAAGGGCTCACCAACGGTAATACCGCAAGAGGTGATACGCTCTACTACCGAAGAAAAAGAATTCCAGATAAAAACCGTACAAAACTTGTGGAAGCGCAGCGGCGATATGGGGCAGGAAAAACTACGTAACCTGCAGCAGGTAGCCATCCACAACCAGAATATTTTTGCTGAGCTGATGGAAACCGTGAAATACTGTTCACTTGGCCAGATCACTAAAGCCCTGTTTGAGGTAGGTGGCCAGTACCGCAGGAATATGTAATTGATATAATGTTGATATTCAGAAAGACCCGTTGCTAAAACGGGTCTTTTTTGTTGATGTCGGCATAATGGGCGCGTTGAAACTTAATTTTAACTTTGCAGCGGGCAGGAGTATATGACTATTTGTTGATTATCAATTTGTTCAACAGATATTGTGGGTATAGTTTTTATGTATCGTTTAACATACGCATGAAGAAAGTTTTAAAGATAGTTCTATACATCATAGGTGGCTTGCTGCTGCTCGTTTTAGGCGCTGTAGGTTTCCTGCTTACCAATCCGGGTAAGAACTTCGTTCGTAAGCAGGCAGTATCCTTCCTTCACAACAAGTTGAAGACGGAAGTACGCGTGGGCGGCCTCGACTATAGCCTGCCCAAATGGCTTGAACTGAAGGATGTGCTATTCCTCGACCAAAAGAATGACACCCTGCTTGCAGCCGGCACCCTGCGTGTCGATATCGCCATGCTGAAACTGATAAGCGGTACTGTGCAGGTGAACAAAGTGAATTTTGAACATGGCGTTGCGCACATCTACCGTAATGCTCCTGATACGGTTTTCAATTTCGATTATATCGTAAAAGCATTTGCATCGCCTTCACCTAAAGAAGAAAAACCTGTGGATACATCAGGTGGCCTGGTGCTGGATATCCGTGAACTGGCGTTGAAGGATATACGTTTCCGTTTTGATGACTATACAGGTGGTAGCAGGTTTGGCCTTGCTGTAAATGAATTGGTAGCAGAGATCAATAAGACCGATATCAACAAAATGGATTTTGGCTTGAAGCGTTTTTATGTCAACGGCCTTACTTCTACTTTCAATATCGATACTTCGTATCTACCAAAGTCAGTAGATACTTCATCATCGCCATTGCCAATGATAGCGGCTGATGAGCTTGATCTCAACAATGTGAATTTTACATTCGCGAATAGCGTCGATCCTTTCCTGTTCAATATCGCTTTAGGTAAGTTGTTGCTGCACCCTAAAACCATCGACCTCAATAATAACTATATCACCTTAAACGATCTTACGCTGGACACTACCAATGTAAAGATCGTGATGGGTCAGACAACTAAAGCAAAACCTGTTGAAGTAGAAGATACCACCACACCCGCTGCTAAATGGCATGTGCTGGCTAACACCATAAAGCTTAATGGTATCAACTTCAAAATGGATGATGAGAATAAGCCTGCACAGCAATATGGTATCGACTATGCGCACCTTGATGTACAGCAACTTAAACTCGATCTTGAGCAACTGCTCTATGCTACAGATACTATTGCCGGCAACCTGAAGCATCTTTCTGTAAAAGAGAAGAGCGGGCTTGACTTACAGGAGTTGCGTACTGTATTCGCATACTATCCGCAAGGTGCTTACCTCAACAAGCTGTACGTAAAAACACCGCATACTGTATTGCAGGATCATATATCAGTTAAGTATCCATCGCTGGATGCACTGAGCGCCAATCTGCAAAAAATGCAGCTTAAGCTCAATCTGCAAAACAGCACGGTGGGCATGAGTGATGTACTGATATTTGCGCCCGACCTTCGCAAACAGGATTTCTTCAAGCGCTACGGCAACGACCATCTAAAGCTTAATGCTGCTATAGCAGGTTATGTAAATGCACTTAACATCAGCAGGTTTCAGATGCAGGGGTTGAACAATACTACATTTGTAGATGTAAGCGGCAAATTGAATGGCCTGCCAGATGCTGATAAGCTGAATTACAATCTTGCTATTAAAAGACTGCAATCAAACAAAAGTACTTTGATGGTATTTATGCCGGCATCTGCCCAACAGCAGATCGACCTGCCTAATAGCTTCAACATCACTGGCCGCATTAGCGGAAATGTAAAAGACTACAACCCCGATCTCATAGCACGTACTACCGATGGCAATATCATTATTCGCGGTAAGCTATATATGTCGCCCGGTACCGGAAAGGAGAAATATGATCTTATGCTGAGGACTGAATCGTTGAACGTGGGTAAGCTCATCCGTCAGGATTCAGTATTGGGTAGTGTTTCAGCCTATATAAAAGCTAAAGGCCAAAGCTTTGATATCAATAATATGGATGCCATTTTTAGCGGCGAGATATACTCGGCCGGTTATATGGGATACGATTATCATGCTATTTCTTTAGAGGGCAAGATGGCTGGTAAGCAAGGCTACGTAAGTCTTAGTTCAAAAGACCCTAATCTCGCAATGCACCTCGATGCCCAGGCAGATCTCCGCAATCAGTATCCTGCACTTGTTGCGAGGCTCACTATTGATAGTGCTGATTTGCAGGCGTTGAAATTATATAAAGAGGAGTTGCGTGTACGTGCTGTAGTTGACATAGATGCGCCGGAGTTGAATCCCGACTACCCTCGTGCTAAGATAGACATAGACAGACCTACTATAGTAATGGCTGGTACAAGATATTTCCTCGATAGCATCTACCTGTCATCACAACCTAACGCAGATAGCGGCAACTTTATAGTGATGGATGCTGATGCTATACAGGCGGTAATAGTAGGCAAAACGCCGCTGTCGAGGATAGGCGATATCATGCAAGCGCATATCAACCGTTACTATGGTGGTGATACTGTGCTGACCCAGGAAAAGCCATTGCCAACCGATTACAACTTAAAGCTTGCAGCCACGATACGTGATAAGCCGTTGCTTCATGTGTTGTTGCCCGGTCTGGCACGTATGGATACTGTAGGTATCCGTGCTGCTATCGATCCCAATCGCCTTACGCTGAATGTAGGTATGCCCATGTTGCAGTATAAGGATATGTTCTTTTACAAAGGCATAGTAAATGCAAAAGGTAGTGGCAATTCGCTGAACTATGATATTTCGCTGGATAAATTCAAACAAGGTAAAGATCTGGAGATAGTATATGCCAGCTTGTATGGCAAGGCGGCTAACAAAACTGTAACGGCCAATTTGTCGATAGCTGATACTGGCAAAGAAGTGCGTTTTGCATTAGGTGCAAGTTACAGGCAAAATGGTGATACGCAGTTTATAAGCATGCTGCCCGGGCTCAAGCTCAACTACAACGATTGGCAGGTAAAACAACCTAATACCATAGCATTGGGCACTGATGGGTTCTATGTGCAGAACCTGCACATTAGCAGAGGTGGCGAGTCGATTGTAATTAATAGCGAGCGGCAACAGTTCAGTGCGCCAATGGTAGCAGCTATCAATAGTTTCTTCCTGTCCAATATTACAGAGATCATGAGTCGCGATACACTATTGGCAAATGGTGTACTGAACATGAATATGCGCTTGCAGGATATTAAGACCAAACCCAAGGTGAGTGGTATACTCAGTATTACCGATCTTTCTTTCTTAGGCGATACCATAGGCAAGCTTGATGTAAAGTTGAATGAGGCGACAGAGAATATCGCGGATGCAAGGATAGCGATAAACGGTAGGGGTAATGATATAGTGCTGACAGGTTATTATTATCCTGAACCTGTTAACGGAAACAACTTCGACCTTAACATGGCAGTCAATGCCATCAACCTGCGCAGTATGGAAGGACTGGCACAGCACCAGATCAAAAATACATCAGGCTATATTCGTGGTAACCTGAAGATACAAGGAACCATAGCGGCACCAAAAATTATTGGTGAGCTGCACACTGATAAACTGCAAACGACTGTAACCAGTCTTGGGGCACCATTTAAATTTCCTGAGGAAAGAATAGAGATGACACCTGATGGTATTGAGTTTAAAAATTTCAAGATAGTAGACACCAACGGCAGTATTGGTACCATAGATGGTAAGATCATCACACGCGACTATAAGGATATGAAACTGGCGCTGCGTGTGCGTGCCGATAAATTGGAAGTACTGAACTCTACACCAAAAGATAACAAGCTGTTTTACGGTAAGATGGTAGTAAGTGCCAATATGGATATCAAAGGCCCGTTGACTGCACCTGATGTAAGCGGCAGCCTTACCATACACGATACCACCAAGTTTACTGTTGCTATGCCGGAGAAGGAAATAGGCTTGCAGGATAATGAAGGTATTGTGGAATTTGTGAACATGCGTGATACAGCCAGCCTTAGTTTGTTGAAAGCCCGCGATACAATACCTAAGCTTGCTGTAAGGAACGGAACGAACCTCGACCTGAATATTGGTATTGAAAAAGATGCCGAATTCAATGTGATCATCGACCAGGGTACAGGAGATTTTCTGCGTGTAAGGGGCGAAGCTTCGCTTAATACCAACGTACGCCGCGATGGCAGCATAGGGCTTACCGGTACATACGAACTTAAAGACGGGGCTTATGAGCTAAACTATAATCTTATCAAGCGCAAGTTTAAGATACAGTCTGGTAGCACGATAACATTTGCCGGCGACCCTCTCGATGCTGATGTAAGGATCACCGCCATATATAAAGCTAACATAGCGCCTTATGATCTTGTGGCCAAGCAGGTGGATAACCCCGACCAGCTCAACTATTTCAAACAGCGGCTGCCGTTCGAGGTAAGGCTTAATATGACAGGCAACCTGATGAAGCCGGCAATATCATTCGATGTAGTGCTGCCTGAGGATAAAAGCTATGCGGTATCATCCGACGTTACATCGCTGGTGCAGGCAAAGCTGACGCAGGTGCGTAATGATGCCTCAGAACTTAACAAGCAGGTATTCGCCGTGCTCATACTTGGCCGCTTTGTATCTGATAATCCATTTGAGTCAGGCGCAGGTGGAGGTGGCGCCGAATACATAGCACGCCAGAGTGTAAGCCGATTTATAGGCGAGCAGCTCAACAAGTTTGCCGACCAGTTGGTGCAAGGTCTTGAACTCACATTTGATCTGCAAAGCACCGAAGACTATACTACAGGTACCAAGCGCAACCGTACCGACCTGAATGTAGCAGCATCAAAACGCCTCCTGAACGATAGGCTAACGCTTACCGTAGGTAACAATTTTGAACTGGAGGGGCAAAATCAAAACAAGAATCAGAACACAAGCCTCATACCTGGCAACCTTGCTGCCGACTATCAATTGAGTAAGGATGGACGTTACCTGGTACGGGTATACCGTCGCAACGAGATGGAAGATATACTGCAGGGCTTTGTGGTAGAAACGGGCACCAGCTTTGTGGTAACGCTCAACTACAATAAATTCAAAAATCTGTTCAATCGCAAAAAACGTATGGCTGCAAGAATGAGTAATCGCTCAACCTCAAGCAATGCCAACACAACAAAAGGCACCGGCAACTAACCTATGCACCGTAAGACGTATCGTACATACCTGTTATTAACATCATTACTGCTGGTTTCAGCGTGCAATATTACACGCAAAGTACCTGCAGGTGATACCCTCTATACCAAAACAAAAGTAGACATAAAGGATAGGAATACCTCTAAGCGAGAGTTGGATGTGCTTAAGGCTGACCTGACTGCGGCCGTATTGCCCAAACCCAACAAAGAGATATTTGGCATCAGGTTCAAGCTGGCATTCTATAATATGGCGGGCGATAGCAGCAAGCCCAACAAAGGCTTGCGCAAATGGCTGCGTAAAATAGGCGAACCGCCTGTTCTCGGTAGCCAATTCAATCTGGAGAAGAATGAGAAGCTACTTGCGAACATACTGGAGAATCGTGGCTTCTTCCACCCTTCTGTCGATGGTGAGTTTAAATTAGGAACTAAGACCAGCAGTTCAACGTTCAATGTTACTACAGGCGAGCAATACAAGATCCGCAATGTCGTTTTTGTAGAAGATGCCAGCCGCATTACCAAAGATATAGCTGCGCAAAAGGAGCGCACGCTGCTTGCACCCGGCGCCCCTTACAACCTCGACCTGATAAAGGGTGAGCGTGAACGTATAGACAAACAACTCAAAGAGCGTGGCTACTATTACTTCGTACCCGATTATCTGATAGTGCGTGCTGATACCGGCATTGGCAATCATGAGGTAGATATGCACGTGATGCTGAAAGCTGAAACACCTGAGGAAGCCCGCCAGATATTTTATATCAATAAAGTCTACATCAACCCCAATTACCGCCTGGGTATGGGCAGGCTGGGTGGCAACATGCGCAGGCGCCAAACTGATACTACTGCTACAGGCCGCCGTTTTCAGCGCGATACCTTGTATCACGAGCGCTACTTTATAGTGGGCAATACCAAAATGTACAAGCCCTTCATCTTTACCCAGGCTATGCAGTTTTATCCAGGAGACCCCTACAACCGCACCGATCAGAACATCGCGCTCAACAGGCTGGTGAACATGGGCACCTTCAAATTCGTGAAGAACGAGTTTGACCAGGTGGAGGAAAACCTCCTGAACGTATATTACAACCTTACGCCATACCCCAAAAAATCGTTGCGGGCAGAGCTTGGTGGCTATACCAAGAATGATAGCCGTGTAGGCTCGCAAGTGAGCCTTAGCTGGCGCAACCGCAATACATTTCGTGGTGCGGAGCTATTTGCCATAAAGGGTACTGCCGGCTTTGAGACCCAGTTTGGCGGTGGTGTGAAGCGGCCTAATACTTACCAGTTCGGTATTGAGCCCAGCCTCACCTTTCCGCGCTTCGTAGTCCCATTCGTAAAACCTAAATCATCCAGCCTGTTTGTGCCACGCACTACTATAAAGCTGGGCTACGATCTGCTGCTGCGCGAAGACCTCTACCGCATACACTCTGTAAAGGGTAATTACGGTTTTCAGTGGAAGGAGAATGTGCGCACCGAGCATCAGCTATATCCCATTAACATCACCTATGTAAATACCGATACATTAGGTGTTGATACCAACAATACCAATGTAAGCAACCTCGTGTTCAACGGCCTTATCATTGGCCCTACTTACCAGTTCACCTACAACACACGCGGCGCAGGCACACCTAACAAAAGCGATTTTTATTTCGATGGGTTGATAGACCTGTCGGGCAACATACTGGGCTGGCTGCAACGTACATCGCTGGAGGAGACAAAGACTAACAACCCGAAGCGTATATTCGGCGCACAGTATGCACAATATGCCAAAGTGCAGGCCGATCTGCGTCATTACTTCAACTATGGTACTAACCCTAACTCTATACTTGCCAGCCGCTTTCTTGCAGGCTTTGGTATTCCTTACGGCAACTCCGGCCAGCTGCCCAATATCAAGCAGTTTTACAGCGGGGGCAACAGCAGCCTGAGGGGTTTCCCATCTAGGCTGGTGGGCCCCGGTACCTTCTGGCAAGACCCTGATGATGCTAGCATCACGAACCGCTTTATAGAAACCTCGGGCGATATAAAGCTGGAGGCCAACCTGGAGCTGCGCGGGCAGCTATACCGCTTTATACATGGGGCAGTGTTTGTAGATGCAGGTAATATCTGGACCTACCGCGACTACCCTGATAGCAACAATGCACTCTTTCCCGGTGGTGCATTTACTAACAAATTCCTGAGCCAGGTGGCTGCAAACATAGGCGCGGGTGTACGTTTCGATTTTTCTATCCTCGTGTTACGCCTCGACTTTGGTATACCGGTGCGCAAACCTTATCTGAAACCCGGTGAGCGTTGGGTGTTCAACGAATTTGACTTTGGAGATAGCCAATGGCGCAAGCGTAACTTCATCTTCAACCTAGGTATAGGGTATCCGTTCTAGTATGCGACGTTTGTTGCGTATTGTTGCGTTTTTTGTCAGATTCCCACTTCTCCCCCGGGTGGGTGTTTGGGGGTGTTGTGTGGTTATTTCCATGTCGCGTGGTCACCTCCCCCGTCCCCTCCTTGCCAAGGAGGGGTGGTATTGTTACAACCATTCTCGTTCCCTCCTTAAATAAGGAGGGATGATTAATGTCCGGCTTTGCCGGGTGTATATAAGAGCGGATAGTATCCATTTGTTATGAGCAAATATACAACAAAAATATTAATAAATGAAATTAAAAAATCCCGCTTACGGGCGGGACTTTTATGATCAGTAAAAACAAAAAAATTACATTGCCATTTCCATTGGCTCGTGGAACTGCTTATGTTCAGCCCCGATAATTTGCCAGGCCATATTGTGGATAGATGGGAACAGCATTTGATAAGCATTTTTTCTGCTATCAGGCACATTAGTCTCTTGTATGCCCACGAGGTACAATACCGACTCGGGCACGTTTAATACATCACATATTTTTTTCATTGTTTTTGCACTTGGCCTTTTCACTCCATTCTCAATCTGCGACAGGGAAGTTTGGGAGATGCTGCATTTTTCGGCCAGTTCGTACTGCGAGATGCCTTCTTGCTTGCGTACTGATTTGATGGCGGATCCGATGTTCATAATATAGAGGGTTCAAAAATTAATTCTTACTTAAATTGATTGGGTTACAGGTTGTAAGCTGCCATAATAGACGATTGCAAACTAAGAAAGGTTGGTAAGCCAGACTGTTAAATAATGTTTATATTATCATAGTTTTGTCATTGTTATATTTTGCAGAAAATCATAAATGAGTAGCTTCGCAGATATGCCGGTGAATTTTACAACACATATAACCGTAGATAAACGCTCTTTGCTGGCCGTTATTGTGCCTGTGTACAGGCAGGATGGCACGCATTATGAAGTTAATGTTAAGGGTTACCCACGTTTTTACATGAGCTACAGCCCGCTGGGCCGCTACGACGCCACAGGCGATGAAGCTGGAAATATACCATACGAAATGGTGCTGGCCATAAGCGATGCCATAGAAGCATCGAAGAAGTAAGATGGTATTATAAATTGTTTAAACGAAAGAAGCCGCTACATATGTAGCGGCTTCTTTCGTAATGTGTTTTAAACTTATAGTTGCACCCAGGCGATTTTAGTTTGGGTTTCTTTGCCTTTGCGATGGCGAACTACAGTTGCATAGATCTTAGCCTTTTCATCAAAATGACTACTTTGAGTTAATAGTTGTTTGTATTCACCTTCAATAGGCTGACCAAATAGATAAGCTTTAGTCAACTCTTTTTTCTTTCCTATTTTATAATAAGTAGCGTGTGTAAAGTCGGAGCTATACAGTGAATCCGGTATGTCAGCAACTGTGTTATTGAAATTGCCATAGGTTTCGTTGTAGAAGATATAGAATAGCTTATTAGCACTCATGCAAGATATATCGCAAATTTGCCCTTCATTATTGGGCTCGTTTATAAAAGGATTTTTTACAATAAAAGCCTGCGATGCTTTGCCTTGCATTCTATTAGAAGGTTCATTTTCGATACGATCTCTGATTTCCTGCAAAGCGTATGTATTTTTAGATGTGATACCATTATTAGAAGCAAATAAATATGGGCTCTTACCCGCTTTTAGTTTAGCCCTTGATAGCGCAAGCCCATTTACTTCACGTCCTTGCTCATCATACTGAGTGATACCGATAATACGTTTCATCCCTTTTGCATCAAAATGCCCATTAGTGGTTTTAGGCATCAGTATACCGTCATATATCACAGTGCTCAGCCCGAAATCATTCATACATACCAAGCGAGTCCTACCATTAAATATATAACTTGTGTCGAGTGTTGACTGGATATAAGTATTTAATTTACTGTTAGGTAGTTGAATAGGTGTGAGTGGGCTACCTTGGTTTAGTATATACAGTTCATTATAGTTATACTCAACTTGTTTAATTGCAAAACCGAACTGTTTGTATCCATCCAACTGAAACGTGGTGAGTAGCTGGTAATATTTGCTGAATGGATTATAAGCGAGAGACGTTTCAAACGTTCTAAAATGAGATGGTAATGCTACTTTACTGACTTGAAATGAAGTACCATCTTTTGGCAAAATGCATATAAACATAACCCGCTCTAACACATCGGGATGTTGTATAATCCTGGTTATTTCTACAGCGAGAGCAATGTTTCCATTATCATCAATGTTAGCGCTGCCCAAGTCCATATCGTCGAGACCTTTGGCGTCTATATTTAATGGAATATCTTTTATGCGTGTGTGTGTTGCATCATATGCCAGCACGTTTATTTCCTTTTGTGCATAGCCTGCACTTGTTTGGTTGCATACTATGTAATAATTATCTGAACCTTTCTCACGTAACAGCTTTGTGAATACTTCTTTTTGAAAACTTGGAGATTGTACTAGTTTTTCTTCTGATATTAACCCCGCGGTATTACCATTTATCCTAAGTCTTACAAGTGTCCTTCTATTTTCTACTTCCTGCGTAATAAAGATCACTGCTTCGTTGCCAATAGCTTCTGCCCCTATCCATCCGGCAAGTTCAAGTCTGTTTATATCCAGTACGTTGCAGATATGCTTTTTGCTAGCGATCTCTTTACGTGATTTATCGAACACTTTTACGATAATACCTTTGCGCACTTCAAAGTGAAATAATACAGTATTACCATTTGGCATTAATAATACTTTGTCCCAGCCTGCAGTACTTATATCTACAGGTTCACTCATTTCATACTTCAAGTCTTGGGCATTGGTGATGCATGCAAATAGGCACAGCAGGGCTGATAACAGGTATTTCACTTATTAAAAAATTTTCCGAAAGATAGAGCGACGAATGGTGCTACACAATAGCGTAAAACAAAAAAGCCGCAACTAATGTTGCAGCTTTTTCTATCGTATAGTATGATTAAACTAAAACTTCTTTCGCAGCCATGGCACGTGCGGCATCGGCTATCGCCTCGGCATCGTAGTGGCATTCGTGGTGCAGCTCTTCAGGCTTGCCATGCTCTACTATGCGGTCGGGTATGCCCAGCATTTTCAGCCCGGGCTTGTAATTGTGCGCTGCCATAAACTCGAGCACTGCACTACCAAAACCACCTACTATGGTGCCGTCTTCTACGGTTATTATCTTATTGAATTTCTGTGCTATCTCGTGCAGCATAACTTCATCCAGCGGCTTAGCAAAGCGCATATCATATAGCGCAGGCTGCAGGCCTTCAGCTTTCAGTTGCTTGCAGGCTTCTACTGCAAAGTTGCCGGGGTGGCCTATGGTCAGTATCGCTACCTCTTCGCCATCGTGTATCTTACGGCCTTTGCCTATCTCTATCTTTTCAAACGGTGTGCGCCAGTCTACCATCACACCCTGCCCGCGTGGGTATCGGATAACGAACGGTGCATTCGTTTCTTCGAGTTGAGCGGTATACATCAGGTTGCGCAGTTCGGCCTCGTTCATAGGCGCGCTCACTACCATGTGCGGTATGCAGCGCATGTAGGCAATATCGTAAGCGCCGTGGTGCGTAGGGCCATCATCGCCCACCAGGCCCGCCCTGTCGAGGCAGAACACTACCGGCAGCTTTTGTATGGCTACATCGTGCACCACCATATCGTAGGCGCGCTGCATGAAGGAGCTGTATATGTTGCAGAACACACGCATACCCTGCGTGGCTAAACCTGCACTAAGCGTAACGGCATGCTGCTCGGCAATGCCTACATCAAAAGCACGGTCGGGCATTTCGGCCATCATATACTTCAGCGAGCAGCCCGATGGCATAGCAGGCGTAATGCCCATTATCTTATCGTTCTGCTTAGCCAGTTCTATTATAGTATGGCCAAACACATCCTGGTATTTAGGCGGCTCGGGTATGGGGGTTGCTTTCTTGTTTATTTTGCCGGTTACTTTATCGAAAGTGCCTGGGGCGTGCCAGAGGGTCTGGTCTTTTTCTGCCAGGTCGTAGCCCTTGCCTTTTACTGTTTTTATGTGCAGTAGTTTAGGGCCGGGCAGATCACGGAGGTCACTAAGGGTTTCAACCAGCTTAGTGACGTTGTGCCCATCGATAGGACCGAAGTAACGCAGGCCCAGCGCCTCAAAGAGGTTGCTGGTTTTAGAGAGTACACCTTTCAACCCCGCTTCTACTTTTGATGCCAGCTCCTGCTGAAACTCGCCAAAAGGCAGTTTGCCCAGCAGTTTCCATACATCATCGCGCAGCTTATTATAGGTATGAGAGGTGGTAATGTCGGTCAGATATTCCTTCAGCGCACCCACGTTAGGGTCTATCGACATGTTGTTATCATTCAGTATGATGATAACATTGCTGCCGCTAACGCCCGCATGGTTCAGCGCCTCGAAAGGCAGGCCGGCCGTCATAGCGCCATCGCCTATTACGGCTATGTGCTGGCGGTGGTTTTCTCCTTTGTATTTGCTGGCAATGGCCATACCCAGTGCGGCAGAGATAGAAGTAGAGGAATGGCCTACGCCAAAAGTATCGTACTCGCTCTCGCTACGCTTGGGAAAACCACTGATGCCGCCGTATTTGCGGTTGGTATGAAACACCTTGCGGCGGCCCGTAAGTATCTTATGTCCATAAGCCTGGTGGCCTACATCCCATACCAGCTGGTCGTCCGGGGTGTTCATCACGTAGTGCAGGGCAACAGAAAGCTCGACCACTCCAAGGCTGGCGCCAAAATGGCCGCCGTGGATGCTTACGCAATCGATAATAAATTGGCGCAACTCGTTGCAAACCTGTTGAAGCTGGCTTTTGCTGAGCTTTTTAAGATCGGCTGGTGAGTCGATCTGGCTAAGCAGGGGCCCTGCGGCTATTTCCTCCATGTGCACTTTACCGGGGTTGAAAAAATCATACAAATTTAAACAATATCACGGTTTTTGGGGCATTTTTATGCCTTTGAACGGCTGTTTCACATTATCAAGTATAGTAAACCTAGCAATTATGCTGCCAAATAAGGTGGTGGCCTTAACTTTGCGCAGGAAAAATTCTTAAATGTTTCAGAATAGATATTGGCGGAGCTACCCGGGCTGGTTGCAGATGGTTTTGTTTGCGATGATGGCGTTTTCGCTGCTTTCGTTTATGCAGGTGGTAGCGTTTGTGCTAATACCTAACATCACCACTACACCTGTAGCGGGGCTGACGCATATTAGCGCGAGCTCATCGAGGGCTGATGTGAACGGCTTCTTAACCATGCAGGCATTGATGGCAAGTGGGTTGTTTTTGCTGCCATCTATCCTATTTGCCTACCTGACCCACCCCAAGCCATTTGGCTACCTGGGGTTGAGGAAGCCCGGCAAGGCCATACACTGGCTGCTGGTGCCTATAGCTATGGTGGCGCTGATGCCTTTTATACTGTGGCTGGGTGCGCTGTTCAGCAAGATAGATATGGGGCCAATGCTGAAGGAGATGCAGGAGCAGAACAACCGGGTAATGCAAGCTTTATTGAAATTCAGCAGTGCGGGGGACTTTGTAAAGGCGCTACTGGTGATGGCTATACTGCCTGCAATAGCGGAGGAGCTGTTTTTCAGGGGGGTCATCATGCGGATGATACATTGGCGCATGAAGCGTATGGTGCATGTAGTGGTGTTATCGGCACTTGTATTTGCTGTGATGCATAGTAACCCCCAAGGTTTACCGTCTATATTTATATCGGGCGTGGTGCTGGCGCTGATGTATTACTGGACGGGCTCCCTCTGGCTCAGTATGCTGGCGCACCTGCTGAACAACGGCCTGCAGATAGCCTTATTATATATAGGTAATACCAACGCAGCAGTAAAAAGCGTGATAGAAAGCAACGAAATGCCTGTTACCTATGTCATTGTGGGTTTGGTAGTATTTGCAGGAAGTTTCTACCTGCTGTGGAAGAACCGCACTCCGCTACCATACGACTGGTCGGACGACTATGCGGGAGAAGACGGAACTGAATTATCTTAGCGCTCAATTATTCTACTATACGCATGGCTTTACACTGGCCTACCTTCTTTACGCGCCTCGGCAGCGCCATAGTTTTCTCGCTCATCATGATGGCGGGGCTGCTGGGGAACGAATATGCCTTTATGGCTTTGGCGGGGCTAATACAAACCCTTTGCCTGCGCGATTATTTCAGGCTGATGAAGAAAGTAACCCCTGAGGTGAGCTGGCCCGGCTGGCTGCCGGGCTTTGTCAATATCATCAGCCTGGCGCTGCTGGTAAGCCTGTTGGCAACGGGTACTGCGGTTTGGCCGGCGTTCCTGTGTGTGCCGGTATTTATATTATTAGTAACTACACTGGCGAAGAAAACGGCATTGGATGCAGGCTTGCAGGCGATAGGTGGCATGGCCTATGTCGCAATACCTATGCTGCTGTTCTTTGAGTTGCGTATGTTAAGCCTGTGCATACCCCTTGCGCTGGTGCTGATGATATGGATGAACGATACTATGGCCTATCTGGTGGGCTCTTTTATAGGTAAAACGCCATTTTCGCCCATATCGCCCAAAAAAACATGGGAAGGCACTGCGGGCGGTGCAATACTGACCATAGCCGGCGCTGCGGTGTGGGGCTACTTCACGCCATATTATACTATGGTAGACTGGATGGCGCTGGCGCTGTGCGCAGCTGTAGCAGGCACGGCAGGCGATCTGCTGGAATCGAAACTGAAGCGTATGGCCAATGTAAAAGACTCCGGCACCATGATGCCGGGGCATGGCGGCGCGCTCGACAGGTTCGATTCGCTACTGGTGGCTATACCGTTTGCATACGCTTATGCATATTTTTTCATGCCCGAGCTACCATTGGTAGTGTTTTAGTGCTATAATTAGGCATGAAAAGAGCTGAAATAGTATTACTCTCTATATTCTCCCTGTTATGGATTTGTAAGGTTTTCTTTGGTATTAAGCTTGGTGTATCGCCTTTGCTAACAATAACAGGGATGACATTATCTACATTCTACTGTTATTTCACATTCTTATTGCTCAATGATATCAAACTAAGGAGAGTCTTTAAAAAAGATAGTTATGCTCATACCTCAGCTTTGCGCATAATAGTTAGCATTTTTATGGGGATATCTTATGGGATTTTTTGGATAGCCGTCGTTTTCAAAACATTACATTGGCCGGGCGCTAAGGTAATGATGATATTACCAGCAATTCCTCTATTGATAGGTCTTTGTATTTCATTATTTAAACTGAGGAGTGCAATTGATGCAAGAAGATCATTTTACAATAAAGTAGCCATCCGGAATGTGGTATTACTAGTGCTAATATTGCTTTCTCTGACAATACGTTTCTAGATATTGCTGCTATTATTGATTTAGATACTATTTTTGCACTTCATTTTTTCTACCATCTACTATGGGCATACACCGCGAAGGGTATAAATATATATTGATAGCATCTGTACTCTGGGCTATCATCTGGTTCCTCAGCTACGAATTTCTGATGGGCATACTGTGGCTGTTCTGGCCAATAAATGTCATTTGCTTTGCACTGTGGTTCTGGGTTATCTGGTTCTTCCGCCTGCCGGCAAGGGAGCATACTATAGGCGATAACCTGGTAATAGCCCCAGCCGACGGTAAAGTGGTGGTAATAGAAGAGACTTATGAGCCGGAGTACTTTAAAGACAAGCGCCTGCAGGTGTCTATCTTCATGTCGCCCTTGAATGTGCATGTGAACAGGAACCCTGTTAGTGGTGTATTCAAATATGTGCGCTACCACCCGGGTAAATACCTGGTAGCCTGGCACCCCAAATCATCAACCGAGAACGAGCGTACTACCGTGGTAATAGGCAACAGCCGTGGCGAGGTGCTGATGCGCCAGATAGCCGGTGCGCTGGCCCGCCGTATATGCTACTACGTAAAAGAAGGCGATAACGCAAAGCAAACCGAAGAGTTTGGCTTCATCCGCTTCGGCTCGAGGGTAGATATATACCTGCCGCTGGGTACTAAAATAGATGTTAAAATTGGGCAGATAACTAAGGGTGGTGTCACCATTCTGGCTCATTTATAAGAAAATACCTATCTTTAAAATTCTAAAAAAACAGGAAAATGAAAAAACTTACTCTATTGATGAGCGCCCTGATGATCGCTGGTGTAACTTTTGCTTGCGATGGCGACAAAAAAGAAGCAAAAGCTTGCTGCAAAAAAGGTGAGAAGAAAGAGTGCTGCAAAAAAGGCGCTAAAAGCTGCGATAAATCTGCAGCTGATAAAAAAGCTTCTTAGTCTTAAACTGACATTATTTATAAAAACGGTTGTACTTCGGTGCAACCGTTTTTATTTTGCATATAGCTCAAGCTTCAAATAATGAAAAGAATACTCTTTATAACAATAGCTGCTGCACTGCTGAGTGCCTGTGGTAGTACAGAAACTAAGGACCCGGCTGCTGAGGCCGCTGCCGTACCTACCAGCCGGCTGGACGAAGTAAGCTGGATGATTGGCACTTGGGAGATGCAGGCACCCGATGGCAGCGGTGTGTTTACCGAGCAGTGGCAGCGGGTAGATGACAATAACCTTAGCGGCACAGGTATGATGCTGCGAGGAACTGACACCGTATTCAGTGAAAAACTGCAACTGGTGAATGAAGATGGCGCATTGTGGTATGTGCCAACTATCGGCAACCAAAATGGCGGGCAGCCGGTGCGCTTCAAAGAAAAATCTATCTCTGAAAATGAGCTGGTGTTTGAGAATTTAAGCCATGATTTCCCTCAGCGTATTATATACCAGCGCAAAGGCGACAATGCATTGTATGCACGCGTAGAAGGCATGCAGAGCAATGCATTGCGTAAAGAAGAGTTCAGCTTTAAGAGGAAGGCCAAATAAAGCATGACAATAGCGTGTGAGCTATGATTAAAAAATAAACTAAATTGTAAGATGAAGTTTTTAACAGGACTGGCGCTTGCGGCTATGTGCACCGGCACAGCTATTGCGCAGGATGAACATAAGCTTTGTTCGCATCAGGGGCAGCAGAAGAATGTTGCAAGGGTTACCATTGCTACACCTGAGGAAGACTATTATGATATCAAGCACCTGCAATTCGATATCAACCTTACCAACCAATCGACCGACGTAGGAGGTAATGTAACTACCACCGCGCAGGTGCTGGTGCCTACCATGAGCGTATACGCTTTCGAGCTGCATACCAGTATTACGCTCGATTCTGTAAAGATCAATAACCAACTATTGCCTGCTACCACCACAGGTGCAGTGCGTAAAGTAACTATACCATCGGGCCTGCCATTGGGCAGTACATTTACCGCACAGGTATTTTATCATGGCACACCACCCAATGGTGGTGGTTTCTTTAGTGCGGGCCTGTACCAGTCGTCGCTGCCTAGCGGTGTAAAGCTGCTGTATACACTTAGCGACCCTTATAATACCGACCAGTGGTGGCCCTGCAAGCAATCGCTGCAAGACAAAATAGACTCGGCAGATATATGGATAACCGTACCGGCAGATTGCAAGGCCGGCAGCAATGGCCTGCTGAAGAACGTAACAACAGTACTGGGCGGTAAGCGCTATGAGTGGAAGACGACCTACCCGATAGTATATTACCTGATATCTGCAGCCGTAGCACCTTATGCCGACTACTCATACTACATGCACTATACCGATGGCAGCGGAGACTCGCTGCTGATACAGAACTATGTATACGACTCGCTGAATGTGATGACGGCTGCCAATAAGGCTACGCTGGATACCACCGGGCTGGTGATCGACTATTTCTCCAAGCTGTTTGGCCGCTATCCTTTCCAGAAGGAAAAGTATGGGCATTGCTATGCAGAGACCATGGGCGGCGGTATGGAACACCAGACCATGACCACACTGGGCCGCATGTATACCACCGTTGTAGCCCACGAGGCCGGCCACCAGTGGTGGGGCAACCATGTAACCTACAAGCGCTGGGAGGATGTATGGCTGAGTGAAGGCTTCGCATCGTATACCGAACATCTTTTTGTAGAGCATTTCAGGGGTGCTGCGGCAGTTAAAGCCTATCGTACCAATGTGTTCAACAAAGCTGCTACAGCTAATACCGGCACTGTGCGCGTAGATGATACCGCTAACTCGGCAAGGATATTCGATGGGTTGCTGACCTACGATAAAGGTGCGGCTGTAGTACACATGCTGCGCTATATGGCGCCCGATGACAACACCTTCTTCAATATGCTGAAGAACTTCCAGCAGCAGTACTCATTTGGGTTAGCATCCACCGCCGATCTGCACACTATGGCAGAGCAGTACTATAACCGCGACCTGGATACGTTCTTCGACCAGTGGATATATAAGGAGGGATGCCCACGCTACAGCGGCAAATGGTATAAAGATGATGCAAACAACCTGCTGTACATCCGTATCGACCAGGCTACGTCGGCACCCAATTCTATCAGCTTCTTTACAATGCCTGTAGAGGTATTACTGAAATCGCCGGATGGAGATGAGGTAGTAAAGCTGTATAACAATGCCGCATCGCAAAGCTATAAGCTGAGCATGAGCAAAAGGATTACGGGTATTGAAATAGACCCTAATGACCATATATTGAACAAAACCGGGACAATAACAGAAGACCCTACGCTGAAGGCAGGACATCTTATAAAAATAGACCTGGAAATACAGGTGTACCCCAACCCCGCCAGCAGTGGCTGGAAGGTGAACCATGTACCCAAAGATGCAACCCTGCAACTGAGCGATATGAGTGGCAAAATTGTATGGAGCGGAGTAGCCGCCGATACGCAGATAGATATACCTGCAGCGTATATGGCACCGGGCAACTATGTACTGCGGATAGATACTGAAAACCACGGTACACGCACCTATAAACTGGTGAAGTAGAAGAATTGCTGCGTTGGTTTTTCACTTACCTTTGGCGGAAGCATGGAAAACCTCGCGCATTTATTTCAGCAGATAGTTGATCATCCCCTCCCTTCGCTGGCTGTAATTTTAAACCTGATATTGATAGAAAGCCTGCTTTCTGTTGATAACGCCGCCGTGCTGGCCACAATGGTACTCGACCTGCCTAAAGACCAGCGCCGCAAAGCGCTGAAGTACGGGATCATAGGTGCGTATGTTTTCCGGGGTATATGCCTGCTGTTTGCATCCATGCTCATACAGGTGTGGTGGTTCAAACCGGTAGGTGGTGTATACCTGCTGATACTGGCCATACGATACTTCACTACAACTAAGAAAGAAGACGATACCGAGACCATACAGGAAGAGCTGGAGCACAAGAAGAAAAGCTGGCTCTACCGCCGCACACTGGGTGCGTTTGGCCCGTTCTGGGCTACGGTCATCATGGTAGAGCTGATGGATCTTGCCTTCTCGATAGACAATGTAATAGCCGCTAACGCTTATACCAAAAACATCATCCTGATATGGACGGGTGTGTTCATAGGTATACTGGCTATGCGTTTTGTAGCGCAAGGTTTTGTAAAGCTGATGGAGAAATATCCCTTCCTGGATACTTGCGCTTACCTGGTGATCGCCTTACTAGGCCTGAAGCTTACCATGTCCATGTACACACACTTCAACCCGTGCAGCGCTATTTCGCAGTTTATTGAAGGGCCGCAGGCCTGCCTGGAGTCGCAGGGCAAACACCTGCCATTGGGTGAGCACCCCACTGTATGGGGCGATATTATTACGTCTATCGTGAGTATCGGTATTTTCCTGGTGCCTGTGCTCACTTCTATTCTCTTCAATTTCCCTAAGCGTCACCTGGTTGAGAACAAGGAGGAACACTAGTCTATATCCCAGTCAGTGTAGCTTTCGTTGAAGTGCATTTTAGCATTCGTTTTGGCATTCACATCAAACAGTTTGTTCAGCGTCATAATGAGGCCAAACTCGTTCATAGCGCCGGCTATATGGTAGTATGAGCGGGCATATTGAACACGGAACTTATTGAGGTTGATAGCCGCGCCAAACGAGAAGCCGGCAAGGCCTGTTTTATCTTTTATAGCCAGCTCGCCACGGTGCAGGTGGTTGTAGCCCACGCTCACATCCAGTCGCTTACCCAGGTTTATTTCAGCGCCGAATATAAAGTGGCGGAACAGCTTATCGGCGAAGTAAGATTTGGTTTTGGCCGTGCTGTCAGAACCCAGTACTGCGCTGGTTTGCATATCGGCGGGGTTGTCGTAGCGTATATCCCACTCATACAGGTGATGCACGGTAGCCATCAGCGTTAGCGGCAGGTGCTTGAATTTTTTGGCCACACCTATCTGCAGGTCAAAGGGGAGCGGCTCTGCGGGGTTAGCCTTGTTGTACTTACGTGCCATAAAACCCATGTTCTTGGCCACGATGCCTACATTCACCAGGTTAGCCGTATCGAAATAGTGTACGCCTACATCGGCGAGCAGTGCCGATGCTGCTTTGTCGTATAATTTTGAGTTGGCCCATTTCAAGGCTGCGCCATAGCGCCAGCGGTTGCCGTATTGGCGCGATGCACCCAGGGTGATGGCGTATTCATTGGCTTTGAAATCGCCCAGGTCGTTGCCCAGCACATCGGTTTGCGACAGGCTGCCGTAGTTGAGGTACTGCACGCCCAGCGCAAACGAAGTAGCTATTTTAGGTGCGTGATAAGCATATTGCAGATTGGCCAGGCTGATGCCTGAATAAAAAGCGTTGTAGTTGAGCCCAAGCTGGTTGTGCAACCCCGGCCTTATCAGCGATGGGTTTTGCAGAGCAAAAGATATATCCTGCGCGGTATTGGCTACATTGATGCCGCCCAGTGCGGTAACGCGTGGCGAGTTGGACAGGCGCAGAAACTCCATAGTGCGCTGCCCGCCCGACACCTGGGCTTTGGTAGTGAACGCGCATGCCGATAACAGCAATACGCCGGTCCATTTTTTCAGTTGCATAATGTTAAAACGTAGCATGGATAGAAATATTGCTGTTAAGGGTTGAAGGATAAAAGCCTGGTTTATTTGGTTGCCGCTGCCTGCATCTGCTCTACTATCGGCGTGCTTACACCGGTGTTAGAGAAGCCGCCGTCGTGGAAGAGGTTTTGCATCGTTACCATGCGGGTATAGTCGCTGAAGAGCATCACGCAGAAGTTTGCGCAATCCTCGGCGCTTGCATTACCCAATGGCGACATTTTATCGGCGTAGTCGAAAAATACATCGAAGCCCGATACGCCCGAACCTGCGGTAGTAACTGTAGGCGATTGTGATACGGTGTTCACACGTACTTTCTTGGCAAAGCCGTAGTGGTAGCCAAAGCTGCGTGCTACGCTTTCCATCAGCGCCTTGGCATCGGCCATATCGTTGTAGCCAGGGAAGGTACGCTGCGCAGCGATGTAAGACAGTGCTACTACCGAAGCCCACTCATTGAGAGCGTCCAGCTTCATGCAGGTTTGCAGCACTTTATGAAACGAAACCGCTGAAATGTCCAGCGTTTTCATGAAGTTATCGTAGTTGGTGTCTGTATAAGAGATATTCTTGCGCACATTGGGCGACATGCCTATTGAGTGCAGTACGAAGTCTATTTTGCCACCAAAATGCTCCATTGATTTTTGCACCAGGTTTTCCAGGTCGGCGGTAGAGGTAGCGTCAGCGGCTATTACAGGGGCGTTGTTACATTCTTTAGCCAGTTCGTTGATCTTGCCCATACGCAGTGCGATAGGGGCGTTGCTCAGTACGATCTCGGCACCTTGTGCCACGCAGAATTGTGCAGTTTTCCAAGCCATTGAGCGCTCATCGAGTGCGCCGAATATGATACCTTTCTTTCCTTTTAGCAGTTGATGCGCCATATATGGTGTGTTTGCTGTATTTATAGGGGTAAAAGTAGAAAAAAACTAGCAAGGATAGGCATGCGGCCCGCCGTGTTGGCAAATATTCTCATTTACGATATTTTTATGACGGAGACTTTCAACCAATGGTGTATTATGCACTTATGAAACCCCATCAGCCATTCATCAGCATCGTAATGCCCACTTACAACAGGGCAGGCTATATTCTTGATGCAATACAAAGCATAGAGGCGCAAACTTATACCCACTGGGAGCTACTGGTAGTGGATGACGCATCGGATGACGACACGGAGCAGGTGGTAAAGGCAGCCAGCAATGATAAGATAGTATACTGCAAGCTGGAACGCATTGGCGAGCCCAGCAAGGTGCGGAATAAAGGTATACCTCTGACAAAAGGCGAGTTGGTAGCTTTCCTGGACTCCGACGACCTGTGGCACCCCGATAAGTTACAGAAACAGGTAGCAGCTTTGCAGCAATACCCCGATGCAGGGTATGTATTGACGAATGGCTATAACTTTTACGAGCCGGGTGTGCCTGATATGTACTTTCATAAGCAGCTGGAAGGAGAGCGTTATGCTGATCTCTTTCCGGACGTGTGCAATGGTAAGATAGCGGCCTTCAGCCAGGTTTTGCTGGTGCGTAAGGAGGTATTGGATGAGATAGGCCCGTTTAGCGAAGCGTATCACGATACAACATTCGAGTTTCTAGGGAGGTTGGCACATGGCCGCGAAGGAGTCTACCTGAATGAGCCTTTATTCTATCGCAGGCTGCATTACAGCAATGTGAACCGCGAAGACCCGCCCGGCAACCTGCAATTCTTCATCGATACCATACAGCAATTTGCCGCTAAGAAGATGTTGCCAAAAACAGAAGCGGACACCGCCATTTTTAAAGCGCATATACACACGGGCGAGTACGACCTGCAAAACGGTAGGAAAACTGCTGCACGCCACCATTTTATGAAAGCATGGCAATACAAGCCATTCAGTGTAGTAGCACTGAAGAAGATGCTGAAAGCATCATTGCCTTAACGATAACGTTCAGATTAATATTAACTTAATATCGACGTAACGTTGCGGTTATAAAGTTTTGTTCTTTTTGTATAACCAGAAGGTTGTACTTATGAGCGAATCGAAGATAAAAAGAGAAGTAGATATACTGGTATTATCAGACACCCACCTTGGCACCTATGGCTGCCATGCCAAAGAGCTCCTGCAATACCTGAAAAGCATCAACCCCAAAACGGTAGTGCTGAATGGTGATATCATCGACATCTGGCAGTTCAGCAAGCGCTACTGGCCCACTACACACATGATGGTGGTAAAGCACCTGATAGGCCTCATAGCCAAGGATATACCCGTATACTACATACCCGGCAACCATGATGAGATGCTGCGCAAGTTCAAAGATTTCCGCTTGGGCTCGCTCAAGATCACTAATAAGCTATCGTTGAAGATAGACGGCAATAACGTATGGATATTTCATGGCGATGTGTTTGATGTAGTGATGAAGCACAGTAAATGGCTGGCAAAGCTGGGTGCTGTGGGATATGATATGTTGATACTCATCAACAGGTTTGTCAATTTCATTTCAAAGCAATTCGGTAGAGGAAAAATATCATTCTCAAAAAGAGTGAAGAATGGTGTGAAAAGCGCGGTGAAATTCATCAATCACTTTGAAGATACCGTATGTGATATAGCTGCAGAGAACAAGTTTAAATACGTGGTATGCGGCCATATACACCAGCCTGAGATCAAGACCGTGAACACACCGCATGGTGATGTGATATACATGAACTCCGGCGACTGGATAGAGAACCTGAGCGCGCTGGAGTATAACGATGGCAGATGGAGTATATACCGCTACAGTGAAGATGTGGTAGCGCAATCCATAGGCATAGACAAGAAGAAAAAGAATACGGAGCGCCCTAAAGAAATGGCTGCCGTATTGCTGCAGGAACTTAAACTGCAAGCCATACACAAGCAGGATAACAACATACAGGGAACGCCTGAAGCTGCTTAAGGTATCACCTGCCCACCATTCATTTCGGTGAGGCGATTGCGGGCTACCTGTACATACGTGCTACCGGGAAAATCGATGATGAGTTGCTCGTAGTATTTCTTCGCTTCATCTGGTTGCTTCAGCCTATGCTGGTATAGCTCTGCTGTTTTAAAGATGGCATCATCGGCCAGCACATCTTTACCGTGCTTTTCTATCACTTCCTTCATATAGGCGAGCGCCTTAGTGTAATCCAGGTGCTTGGTAGCCAGTTTAGCTTTCTGCATCAGTATATCATCCTTCAGGGTATGCTCGGGGAATGCACCCAGCAAGCTATCTAATATGGCTTCAGCTTCCTTATCCTTATTCTGAAACAGCAGGAAATCGCTATGCGCAAATCGCTGTATAGGTACATAGTTGCTATCGGCGTCTATGTTTTCCGTTATCAGCACCGACAGGTAAAGCGCGTCATTAGCTATCAGCTCTGTTGTAGATGCTTTGAGTACCGATAGCTGCCCCTGTGCCCATTCAAAATCGCCACGGTAATAGGCCAGCTTAGCATTGCGGAAACGGGCTTCCTCGCCCAGCACATCTTCGCGAAAAGCTTTATCCACCTGGCTGTATATCAGCGATGCTTCCCATACCTCGCCGGTGATGATGTAATAATCGCCCATCTGCAATTTGGCCAGTCCTTCAAACTCACGCTTGTTGGTAGGCTGGCTCAATGCACGCTTCAGTATCTCAATACCTTTCTGCGGGTTGTTACCATATTCGCCCATCAGTTTGGCATAGTCGCGCGCGGTTTGCGATGCATAGAACTGCGGATAGTCAAACAGGAATTTATCATACTCCGCACCCAAAGCTGTCACCTGCTCCTGAGTGAATGCAGGATTTGCCTGAAGCTCTGCAAATCTTACCGCCAGCCTTTCGCTGTGCGATATAGAGTAGTAGGGTAGCTGTATGCCTTTAGCTATAATAGCATCGTAGGCTTTTATAGCATACTCATACTTATTCTCCTTTGTAGCGTAGCGGGCAAACTCGAGCAGGCGCTCACCATTCTCACGGTTGCGCTCGTCCAGCGCCTCTACCTGCAGCATAGCGCCATCCCAATCGTCTTTTTGTGTATACAACCATGTTAGTAGCTCCGAGAAATACGGGTTCTCCGGCTGCTCATTTATTTTTTTGATGAGCGCTTTCTGTGCCTGCTGTTGTTTCTTCGCATCGGTGCCAAGTATCTCCAGCAGGGTGGCTTTGGTGTCGTCGGTATTCATCACTAGGCCGGGGTTGGTTTCCAGCAGGGTATACACAGCTTTATCTATAGCGCCGGTCTTAGCATAAAGCCTGGATAGCGGCCCGCTGTAGAAGTATGGGTTGCGCAGCAGATCGCGCGCACGCTCAAATGTTTTCAGGGTATAGTCTTCGCGGCCAAGTGCAGTGAATGCAGCGGCTAACTGTTGTGTGAGTATATCATCACCATTCATTTGCAGCAGTGCCTGCTCAAATTGTTCTTCTCCCTTCTTCTGCTTACCGGCAGCTATGTATACACGCCCCATATCTACATATTGCAGTGGGTGGTTGCGCTTTATTTTCAGTTGGTCTTCAACAATGTTCTCAGCGGTCTTGTAGTCTTTATCCTGTAGCAGTACGTACAGATATTCTTTATAGATATCTGCATCTACAGGGTTGCTGCGATATACTTTCTTATAGGCATCGGCAGCCTTGCTCCATTCCTGTTTATCGGCGTGGCTGCGTGCTTCCAGTAGTTCGGTGCTTTGTGCATGGGCATTTACTACCAGCAGTAGGCAAACAGGGTATAGGAGGTATTTCAAAAACTTCTTCTTCATCTGGGGTTGCGCTAGTTGCGCAATGGTTTTCCGGTCTGCAATATACTCTGTAATCGCTCAAGTGTTTTTCTTTGTCCACACAGGCTCAGGAAGGTTTCTCGTTCTATATCCAGCAGGTATTGCTCGCTTACGGTAGTCGCCTGTGTCAGGTCGCCGCCGCACATTACATACGCCAGCTTCTCCGCCAGAAATTTATCGTAGTCGGAGATATAGTTGCCGCGCCACATAGCGTGCAGGCCCGAGATTAATCCACCCAGGCCGCCACGGCCTTGTACTTTAATATCGTTGCGTGGTGCGGGCTGTGTATAGCCTGCTTCATGCAGTGCCAGCACTTTTCGCTTAGCATCGCCAATGCGCCTGTCGGCATTCATCGAGATACCATCATAGCCTTTGCGCAATATGAAATTGTCAAATGCCTCGTGCGCTGATGTAGACACTTTGGCCGTACCTACATTTATGAATAGCTGTTGCAGGTAGTTGACTTCTATATCTTCTTTTATGTTCCTGTCCGATGCGCGCACGGCCATTTCTTTGGTGCCGCCGCCGCCCGGTATCAGGCCCACGCCCAGTTCTACCAGGCCTATATAGCTTTCAGCCGCAGCCTGTACGGCATCGGCATGCAGGCACATTTCACAGCCGCCGCCCAGCGTCATGCCATGCGGGGCTACTACGGTAGGCACACTGCTATAGCGCAGGCGCATGGTGGTGCGCTGAAACTGCCTTATGGCCATATCCAGCTCATCATACTCCTGCTCGGCCGCCAGCATAAATATCAAACCTACATTGGCACCAGCACTAAAGTTGGCGCCGCCATTGGCTATCACCAGCCCTTTATATTTTTCTTCCGCTATCTCTACCGATTTCATCACAGCATCCAGCTCGGCGCTGCCTATGCTGTTCATCTTGCTGTTCCAGCGTAGTGCTACTACATCATCACCTATATCGTAAAGCTTGGCGCTGCTGTTCTGCCAAACCACTTTCTCGTCAAGATGCTCCAGTATAATGAACTTCTTAGCGCCCGGTATGGTTTGGTAGCCGCCGCTACGCAGGTCATAATACTTACGCTCACCGCCTTCGGTTTTGTAGAATGTCTTGTAGCCTTTGGCCAGCATCTCTTTTACCCATGGTGCTACCTGCTTGCCTGCGGCATCCATCTGCTCTACTATCTTCTGCACACCCAGCACATCCCAGCTTTCAAATGCGCCTATATCCCAGCCAAAGCCGGCTTTCAGCGCATCGTCTACTTTATACAGTTCGTCTGCAATAGATGGCACACGGTGGCTTACATAAGCAAACAGCAATTGGTGAAACAGTCTATAAAACTCACCGGCTTTGTCCTGGCCGTTGTACAAAACTTTCAGTCTTGCATTCAGGTCATCTATCGGCTTGGCTGCTTCCAGCGTCGCGAAGCGGGACTTTTGTTTAGGCCCGTATTCCATCGTTTGTAGGTTCAGCGTCAGTATCTCGGTTTTGGGTACTGCAACTTTCTTCTCATCACCTCTTGCCTCCGGCGATGCGGTGAACGGCGCTTTTACTTTTTTATAAAAGCCCTGCCCGGTTTTATCGCCCAGCCATTTGTTTTCTATCATTTTCTCCAGGAACGGAGGCAGCTTGAACAGTTCTTTAGCTTCATCATCGGGTGCGTTCTCTGGCAACGCTTTGGCTACATGCACCAGCGTATCCAGCCCTACTACATCGCCCGTACGGAAGGTGGCCGACTTAGGCCTGCCCAGCACAGGGCCGGTGAGTGTATCTACTTCGTCAACAGATAGCCCCAGCTCCTGCATGGCATGAAACACTGCCATAAAGCCAAACACACCTACACGGTTGGCTATAAATGCCGGCGTGTCTTTACACAGCACCGTTGTTTTGCCCAAATACCTTTCGCCATAGTCCATCAGGAAGTCCACCACCTCCGGTTTGGTATCCGGTGCGGGTATGATCTCTAGTAGTTTTAAATACCGTGGCGGGTTGAAGAAGTGCGTACCGCAAAAATGCTGGCGGAAATCTTCGCTGCGCCCTTCAGCCATCAGGTGTATGGGTATGCCCGAGGTATTGCTGGTGACCAGCGTGCCCGGCTTGCGGTGCTGCTCTACCTGTGCAAATACCTGCTGCTTGATGTCCAGTCTTTCTACCACTACTTCCATCACCCAGTCGCAATCGGCAATGCGGTGCATATCATCTTCAAAGTTGCCGGTCTTTATACGTGCGGCTACTTCTTTGGTATATACTGCCGATGGCTTGGCCTTCAGCGTGGCGGCCAGCGCATCGTTCACAATGCGGTTGCGCACCTGCTTGCTTTCGGTGGTGAGGCCTTTGGCTTTTTCAGCATCGTTTGGCTCTTTGGGGGCTATATCCAGCAGTAATACTTCTACACCTATCCCTGCAAAATGCGCAGCTATGCGGCTGCCCATCACACCACTGCCCAGCACGGCTATTCTACGGATGGCTCTGTTCATCAGCGGTAAATAATTTAAACACCCACAATTTAACTAAAATTAGGCCACCTGCCTTGCGGCTTGTATAAATCTTAACAATGCCAACTGCGGTGTTTAATTATGGCTGTGCCCCGGCTCCCATATCAGCCGGGCAAAGCTGCTGAAACGCTGGTCTTCCCTGCTTATTGGTACACCAGCTACTATGCCTATCATCAGGTTGTCGGTTATGCTTACGCGCAGCTGTGGTCGCACCACCATTTGCAGGGTTTGTTCTTCTATGTCTTTGTTCAGCTCTATACCCACAAAATTGCGTGTGCCGGGTATCATATAGTGTATGTTGGTATTGATGGCAAATGAGCTATGCCAGCCACCTGCAAATTCCTTCGCGAAATGCGGGCCCGTATATATCAGCGTATGGAAATTGTTGCCCCACCGCTTGGCAGCTACAAAGAAGGGGTTGAATATATTGCCGGTGACTACCCGCTGATTGTTCATTTTTTCAATATCGGTCAGCACCAGCTCGTTGATATAGCCCAGCGCCATACTGGTATTATACCGCTGCGATACCAGGAAGGTATACTGCATCGCAGCTTTCAGGCTTTCTATGCGGTGCGATGGCACATCGTTTCGCGTAGCACCTTTTAGCGGTGCGTGCAGGGTTACAGGTACTTCCAGCTCAAGCCCCAGCCTGTCAACCGGTGCCCATTCGTATTCTACCAGCATCTGGTAGGTATCGTATTTCAGGTTGTCGGTTATGCCCATGCCTACATTCCACTCACGCTCGCCTTTGCGCGCACCCAGGTCGCGTATCAGGTCAATATACAGCGGCTCGGCATGCAGTACTTTATTGGGTGTGGCGTTTTGTACCTCTTGTATATACAGGCTGTCGGTAAGTTCATTGTCCGTTTGTGCGTAGCACATATTGCATAGCAGGCATAGTAATGCCATCAAGCATATCTTTTGCATTAGTTTGAAATTTTGGGAATAAAAAAACACGCCTCCTGCATACACAGGGGCATTAGATAGCAGCTGAAATGATTAGGCTATTTTATCGGGTGGTGGTGTGTGCTGGCGTGCAGGCTGCTGTAGCAGGCAGTCTGCTTTTTCGGGGTATATGCTCGGCTCGCAGATGAATGCTGATGGCTGTGGTAGTACCGGTTGCATATCTATAAAAAACTGCGGCGCTTTACTTTGTTTTTCGGTATCGTCAGCATCATTATCATGCTCTGACACAAAATCCTCCAGGTCAAGTAGCCCCTCCGTAAAAAGCTCGAAAAAGCTTTCCATATCGTTGTAGGCCAAGTTCTCAATATACGCACCATCATCCCAGGTCATCACATCGCTGGCGGCAGGTGTATCAATACTGCTGTTGAGCACCAATAGCGCTACCATGCCGCACAGCAGGCGGCTCAGCAACTTTTTGGCTTTTTGTATCGCAAGTATGCGCATTGCCGCAAAAATAGATGCACCTCGCTATTGCATTTAAGAACAGTTTGTTAAAAACTGCTTGATACATCCCTGTATATCAAATTACAAACTTTGCCGATAGCCCTTATCTTTGCGCACTATGGCATCCTTACAGGAACAAATACAGGTGCATGAGGCAGAGATAAACGCTTTCGCCCCTGCAAACGCGGCAGAGCTGGAAGCATACCGCATTAAATACTTAGGCACCAAAGGCATCGTGAAGCAGATCTTCGGTGAAATGAAGAACGTGCCCGTAGAGCAAAAGAAAGAAGCAGGACAAGTGCTGAACGCATTTAAACAACTGGCGGAAGGCAAGTTTGAAGAGTTTAAGCACTTGCAGGATGGCGGCGGTAAAAAAGGCCAGGAGGCTGATATTACCCTGCCGGGCACTGTATTGCCATTAGGCACGCGCCACCCGCTGCGTGTTACCGAAAACGAGATCGTTTCTATATTCGAGAAGATAGGCTTTAGCGTAGCTACAGGCCCTGAGATAGAGGATGACTGGCACAACTTCACATCGCTGAACATGCCAGAGCACCACCCTGCGCGCGATATGCAGGATACCTTCTACGTAGCGCAAAACCCCGATTGGATACTGCGCACGCATACCTCATCGGTACAGGCGCGTATTATGGAGCAGGGCAAGCTGCCTGTGCGTGTAATATGCCCCGGCCGTGTATATCGCAACGAGACCATCTCTGCCCGTGCACACTGCTTCTTTCACCAGTGCGAGGGGCTGTATATAGATAAAGATGTTTCTTTTGCCGATCTGAAGCAGACACTGTATTATTTCGTTACCGAAATGTTTGGCCCTGATACCAAGGTGCGTTTCCGTCCGTCTTATTTCCCTTTCACTGAGCCTAGTGCCGAAATGGATATATCGTGCACCGTGTGCGGTGGCAGCGGTTGCAACCTGTGCAAGCACACCGGCTGGGTAGAGATACTGGGCTGCGGTATGGTGCACCCCAACATGCTGCGTAACTTTGGTATAGACCCTGAGGTGTATACAGGCTTTGCATTCGGTATGGGTGTTGAGCGTATCACGCAGGTAAAATACCAGGTAAATGACCTGCGCCTGTATTCGCAGAACGATATGCGCTTCCTGAAGCAATTCCAGTCCTTATCATGATACTTGTAACCGGGGCAAGCGGTTTTGTTGGTCAGCACCTGGTGCGCCTGCTTTCGGGCAAGGGGCATACAGTGCGGGCATTATACAACAGCACTGCCCCGGATGCCGCTTTGCAAGCATTGCCTGGCGTTAGCTGGATGCAATGCGACCTGCTGGATATCTTCGAGATAGAAGAGGCCATGCAAGATGTAGAGGAGATATACCACTGCGCAGGCATGGTATCCTTCAACCCCCGAGATAAAGAGGCCATGCTGCATTTTAATGCGGAAAGTACAGCCAATATTGTAAACCAGGCGCTGGAGCAGGGCATACGCAAAATGGTCTATGTAAGCTCTGTAGCCGCACTGGGCCGCAGCGATGATGGCAAGCCTGTAACAGAAGCCGAAGAATGGGAAGAGAACAAGCACAGCTCGGCCTACGGCATGAGTAAATACCAGGCTGAAATGGAAGTATGGCGTGGTATGGCGGAAGGTATAAGCGCGGTAGTGATAAACCCCGTAACTATACTGGGCGAAGCCACGCATTGGGACAAAGGCTCGGCCCGCCTCGCAAAAGTGGTGCATGGCGAGTTTCCTTTTTATACCGAGGGTATTACCGGTTGGGTAGATGTGCAGGATGTAGCAACCATAGCCTACCTGCTGATGCAGAGTGATATTGAAGCGGAGCGCTATATAGTTAGCGCCGGCAACTATGCTTTTAAAGATATTTTTACCCGTATGGCAGGCGCTATGAGCCGAAGGCCACCACATATAAAGGCCAATAGCTTTATGACGGGCCTGGTTTGGCGCTGGAACTACATCCGCAACCTGCTGACAGGCAAAGAAATAACGGTAACCAAAGAAACAGCAGCCACAGCGCAGCGCAAAACGCATTACGACAATAGCAAACTGCTGCAAGCCTTGCCCGGCTTTAGTTATACACCTATAGACACCACCATACAGCGCATGGCTGATGCCTACCTGGCCAGCCTCAAAAAATAATTTTGGTGGTTTAGGGATACAGTTGTATTCTTGCAATAGAGGATAACTATATGTGTTCCTCTTCTCCACACAAACTCACCTGAGGATTTCCCAATTTTCACTTTTTTGGATATTTTTTTGAGCTATTAGCACAGTTTTTATAACATAACTATACATACCTCCTTACCGGATACCATTCGTTCTCTAAAGCAATTACATGCCTTACGATATAAACCAACTTAACGACATGCTCGTGCCTGAGTTGCAAGACCTGGCGAAGCACATGAAAATAGCACAAGCACCATCTATTGATAAACAAACACTGATATACAAGATTTTGGATCAACAAGCATTAGACAACAGCGCACCAAAAGCAGGTGGCGAAGAAGAAAAAAAGCCACGTGCACGCAAACCTAAAGCCGCTGCTGAAAAGACAACAGATAAAGAGACCGCGGGCGAAGAAACAGCGCCTCGCAAAAAAATAGCGCGCAAGCCACGTGCAGCTGAAGAAGCTACTGCCGAAGCTGCCACTCAACAGCCTGTAGCGGAAGGACATAAAGAAGTTACTGCAGAAACCTCGCAGGTAGAAGTATCGGACATAGTAATGCCCAGCACTACCGAAAGCGATATACAAGCGCCACAAGAGGCAATAACGCCGGCTACTGAACAACCACAACAACAGCAGCAACAACAGAACCGTCCCCAGCACCAGCATCAAAACCGCCAGCACCAGCAGCGCCAGCAACAAAGCAATTTCAATATCGAATTTGACGGAGCTGTATTTAGCGAGGGTGTACTGGAAATGATGCCTGATGGCTACGGCTTTCTGCGCAGTAGCGACTACAACTATTTAAGCTCTCCCGATGACGTATACGTATCGCCATCGCAGATAAAACTATTTGGTCTGAAAACAGGCGATACCGTGCGCGGCACAGTGCGTCCGCCAAAAGAAGGTGAGAAATACTTTGCCTTGCTGAAGGTAGAAACCATCAATGGCAAACTGCCCGATGAGATACGCGACCGCGTACCTTTCGACTACCTGACACCGCTGTTCCCGTTCGAGAAGCTGAACCTGGTATACGGTCCGCCAAATGCTTATGGCACACGTATCATGGATCTGTTTACGCCAATAGGTAAAGGGCAGCGTGGCCTGATAGTGGCACAGCCTAAAACAGGTAAAACCATGCTGCTGAAAGAAGTGGCTAATGCGATAGCTGCCAACCACCCCGAGTGCTACCTGATGATAGTGCTGGTGGATGAGCGCCCTGAGGAGGTAACCGATATGCAGCGCAGCGTAAATGCAGAGGTAATAGCATCTACATTCGATGAGCCTGCTGACAAACACGTAAAAGTATCTACCATAGCTCTGCAGAAAGCCAAGCGCCTTGTAGAAGTAGGCCACGATGTAGTGATACTGCTGGATTCTATCACCCGCCTGGCACGTGCGCACAATACCGTAGCGCCTGCATCGGGCAAGGTATTGAGTGGTGGTGTGGAAGCCAACGCTATGCAGAAGCCTAAGCAATTCTTTGGTGCTGCACGTAAGATTGAGAATGGTGGCTCACTCACCATACTTGCAACAGCCCTGATAGACACCGGCTCTAAAATGGATGAGGTGATCTTTGAAGAATTTAAAGGTACGGGTAACATGGAGTTGCAACTGGACCGCCGCCTGGCCAACAAGCGCATCTTCCCTGCTATCGACATCACATCATCATCTACCCGCCGTGACGACCTGCTGCTGGAGAAAGATGTGCTGAACAAAATGTGGGTGCTCCGCAATCACATTTCAGATATGCATACCGATGAGGCTATGAACTTCCTGATGCAGCAGATGCGCGGTACTAAGAGCAACGAAGAGTTCCTCGCCATCATGAACAAATAGTCATAACAAATTCATAAAACCAAAAGGTAACCACAGCAATGCGGTTACCTTTTTTGTTTGCAGGTATAAAAGAGTATGAATGCCGTGCTGCTCTTTACACCCTTATTCTTTCTGTTTATACTGGCGATAGCTATTGCTGTTTTCCTGCTGCCAAACGTAGCCATAATATGGCTGCTGCGCAGGAAGCTGGATATCAGCACGCGCATAGGCATAAGTAACAGGTGGATGTTTCTGATAATACCTGTATTGCTGGTATATATTGGCTACGCCACCCTGTCGTGGTTGATGGATGAGAGAAGTGTCTTTATACTAGGTCTCAGCTGCTATGGGTTAGCTATACTCCTATTGTACATTGCTATCGACTATTGTCTGACTTCAAAAGAACCATTCGCAAAAATATTCGGCACGGCATTCTATTTCATACTACTCAGCTTTAGCGAGTTTGCAGTATACGAGCTTATCGAACACACACTGTATCGCTGGGAGCCGCCGGTAGGGTTGCTTTAGCTGCTATGGTCGTTCACGATCACCCATTCCCCTTTTATCTTTTTTATAAGCAAGGTATAGCTGCCTTGCAGGTTGCCATCTTTACGCTCCAGGTGCCATTTACCTACCACGAAAAAATACTTCTTAGATAGCCGCTTCATGCTGATGATGGTAGAGGTAAGCTTGCCCATCTTCTCCGCATTGGGATACGATTTCTTGTATCGCTCCAACGTAGCATTGTAGCCATAAGTAGGGCCGTTCTTACCTATGAATACCAGGCTGTCGTTTTCCCAATAGCCTTTCATATAGCCTTCTATATACCCTTTGTTCCACTCCACCACCTGCGCTTGCAGTATATGGCGTATGGCCTCTTCTTTTCTGCTGGCGCACGCGCTGCAAGAAACAAGCAATAATAAAGCGATCAGGATATTTTTCATGTGGCAACGCGATTACCACATAAAAATAGTGTTTAGCTTTTAAAGCGCACAGGCGCCGCCTTGCGTTTTAGCACCTACGTTCTGCATAGCACAGGCGTCTTCAGCATCGCTTTTTCTTACAGCCTGCATCTTTGTTTTAGTAGTGCCTATTTTAGAATCGGGGTATACACAAGTGCAGGTAAAATTGCGCTTGCAAGAGGTGGTGGTACCGAGCATAACAATGCCGGCTATAGCTAGTATAACGTTTTTCATATTGCGTGAGTTGTTAGGCTATTGCTAAACCAAATTCTGTGCCAGTTGAAAAACGCCAATTAAGTTTTGCTACGGTTTGTATTACTACTCACAACAAAACATGTTCAATAAAAAAGAGGAAGCGCATACCTCCTCTTTCATTGGCAATATTTCGTACGCTTATTTCAGTGCGCAAGAGCCGCCCGTTACTTGTGCGCTCACGTTCAGCGATGCGCATTTGTCGCTCGCGTCATCACGCTTCTTGGTTTTAAATGTAGTTTCTGTAGTGCCTACCGTAGAGTTGGGGTAGGTGCAGGTACAGGTATATTCTTTTTCGCAAGACGCCATGCCGGCAATCATAAAGGCGCCTAATATCGCAAAGGCAAAGTTTTTCATAGACGTGCAGTTTTTTATGTATACAAGATATGCAAAGTTCATGCCATTGCACAACCCCTTTACTTCACAGCCCTTATCATCTCCCGTTTTCCCGGAGGGCCCGCTAGCTTTTGTATGGTGAAACCCGCTGCCTTCATGGCTTTTTGTACTATGCTTTTGCTGCAATAGGTCACCAGCACGCCGCCATCGTTCAGCAGCCCATACATGGTGGCGAATATTTTTTCCGTCCACAGCTCCGGCTGTGCATTTGGCGAAAAGGCATCGTAGTAGATAACATCAAAAGAGCGTGCTGCCGTATAAGCCTCCAGTTGGGTGTATACTTTTTTCAGGGCGAAATTTTTAGACAATCCTACAGGTTCATTCCATGCACTGCTATGTAGCAGTGCAAACAGTTCCTGCTCGCCTGGCTGCGCATAGTTTAGCTGGCGGCTCTCTTCAGCAGTCACAGGGTAGGCTTCTATAGCTTCATAATACACATCCATGCCACGCGCTGTTGCGTATTGATACGTAAGCATAGCATTCAGCCCCGTACCTAGCCCGGCCTCCAGTATGCTCAATGCTTTAGCCCCTGTTTTATTAATGTAATGCTCTAGCCCGGCATTGATGAACACATGCATACTCTCCTGCACAGCGCCATGTGTACTATGGTAGTGCTCACCCAGTTCTTTGTTGTACAAAGTAGCCGAGCCATCTTTGGTTATTTCAATATGCCTTTCCATGTCATGATATGTCCTGACATCCAAAAGTAAGGTGGGATTGTTTAAATAGTGTCAGGCAAAAACGCCTGACACCTTCAATATACTAGTTCATCGAGTGCACCGCCATCTTGTTGCCTTCGGTATCTATGAACATACCAAAGTATCCCATCTCCGGGCTTATCTGTGTTTTAGGCACTATCACCATACCGTTGCTGGCTGCTACTTTGGCCAGTACGTTTTGCAGGTCTTTGCCGCCGTTCAGGTAGGCCAGCACGCCTTCTTTCGATGGGCTATAGTCTTCGCCCTGCACTATGGCGCCGCTCACGTTGCTGCCGTCCGATGGCAGCATGCCCATCTTGGTGCCAAACATATCTACCGTGTGTATCTCAACACCCAGTATGGCTTTGTAAAATGTTACTGCTCTGTCGAAGTCGCTGGCTGGTATCTCGAACCAGTTGATCAAGTTTTCCATTTCTGTTGTTAAAGGAGTTTAGTGCTTGCAATATTGCAACACCAAAATTCCTTTTGTGCCGAAACAGGAAATTGTAAAAATGCGACAGCTACTCAGCAGCTGAGAACAAGGCCGACATTTTCAGGTTATCGCTATAAAATTGCTTGGGCGTAAGCCCCGTAAATTCTTTGAAATCTTTTATAAAATGCGCCTGATCGTAATACTCGCCCTCGTAGGCCAGCGAGGTAAGGCTGGTGAATTGCTTATTGGCCAATAGCTTGAGCGCGGCTTGCAGGCGTATCACCTTCGCCAGTTGCTTGGGGCTAAGGCCGATGGTGGTGGCGCACCTGCGTTCCAGTTGTTTACGGTTGATGTTCAGATGTGCCGATAGCTCTTGCACCGATAGCTGTCCGTTAATGTTGAGCATGGTTGCGACTACATCTTTTGCTACTCGGTCAATATTCTCCAGATTGCTCAGTCTGTTCTTCAAAAACTGTTCTACTATACGTATCCGCTCTTCGTCATTAGTAGTTGCCAGCATCGCTGTTTCCAGTGCCATACCTTCCTCGCCAAATATCTCGCCCAGTGGCACCGCCAGGTTCTCAAAATTTTTCAGCGGCATATCAGTAAAAGGCACAAAGCCATTCGGTTGAAAACGTACGGAGAATATATCCGTTTCACCCGTTGGCTGTATATCCAGCGGCTCGGTCAGTTGCCCTATTACAAAACATCTGGGCTGCACAATGCTGCTGCCATCCGTAGCATACTGCCTGTACAGATCGCCATAATGAAAGATCATTTCCATGCACCCGTCGGGGATAATGCGCTGCTTCTCCGGCATAGCTTCAGCCGGCGCCTGCAGCACCCAGTAGCAGCGTATCAGTTCGCTCAGTTCAGGATTGTTGGGGTCGTAGGTTTGGTAGTGCATGGTAGAATGTTTGTGAAATTTAGTGTAGTTAAACTGGATCTTCTGAATGACTTGTTGGTGATACTTGCAACATACAGAAACGCTAATTTTATGGTATGCGCCACTGTTATGCAAAAATAACCATACTCGCAGTAATGCTATTCCTGTGTGTATTTGACTCGCAGGCCACTACATGGTCGCAGGCACGACCGTACATACAAAAAACAGAAGGGCAGGATGTAGAGATAAGAGCGAAAGCTTATGAGCCGTACGTCAGTGAGCCATTTGGAGAAACAGAAGTTTACTATAAGGGTAAATTGCTTTACACATTAGACAGGTACTACAGGCACAAATTGTTTACAAGCGATGATGGCACTTATCTGGTGTTTGTAACAACCAATAACTATGCTGGTCTTTCTAGTGTTACTTATTTCGGGCAGAATTGGATCTATCATGCAAAACCTGCTATCGCAATATATAAAAATGGGATACTCGTAAAGAACTACGAGCTTAAAGATGTAATAGATACCGCATCCTTGTTGAATGATGGGGTACTTTATGATTGGGGGTATAGTGTCAACTTCAATAAAGACAGTATTATGGATTGGCAGATAGGCTGCAAAGTTTGCAAGGAAATTTATACTAAGGAAGTATTGAAGAATTGTGATACTAGTGAAATAGATATAGTTGAATGTGAAGAATGCAGGGCTGATTGTGATTCTTTTGCAAGCTTTCAGGTTGAAAAAAGGATATCTGATAATAGTATTTTTGTAAGGAATAACATTTTGTACATTCTGACAAATCAAGGAAAGGTATTGCTGTTAGACTTCGATAAACTTGAGCTACAGAGTATTCCCCTTGACTTGATGCTAAAGGATAAGAAGAGCTATTCAGCACCTGAAGTTATAGTTGTATATGATACATCAACTATACTACCTGATAAGTTTGATTTGCCAACGGTTGATGATGGAAAAGAGTTTGAGACTGCTCTAAAAGAATATATAAAGCAGGATGAAACAATCAATGCAGGTTTTGGTGACAAATGGCATATACTTGTGCGAAAGCTCGTAGTAAATCGCGCAGGTCTATGCGAAGAGTTAGAGATGGAAATTTCAAATAAAGATTGGGAAAGCAATGTTAAACATGAGGTTTGGTATGCTAACCGCAACCAAATTAAAGCGAAGGTTGAACATTGGCTTATGACGAGACAGTATAACAAGTCATCAGTGCCAAAAGGATTTAAAAAATATTGTTACTGGGCGTCCATTTAGTGATAGCGGTGTCAGGTGTTTCCACCTGACACAATCACATAAAATATTACCAAATAAATAACGTAAATTTGCTATAGTAATATACGCTCTTTGCCACCCTATTCTAAATCTGAAATTGTCCCAGCTGGAACATCCGGAACAAAAATCTTCCACCTACAAAACAAACAAGGATTGGTTATCAACCTATTAGAAAAAGGACAGATGACCACCCCCCTGAACTGGAACAAACTGGAACAAAACGACAACGGCGCATCATTGCTGCGCCGCACCCGGCTCGGATTTGGATATTTATTATACCCTCACGCCTGTTTTACCTATTTTTGCGCCGTTATGGCAAACGAGAATAAGCTGCAAAACATTATTGCACACTGCAAAGAGTACGGATTTATATTCCAGTCGAGCGATATATACGACGGCCTGGCCGCTGTTTACGATTACGGTCAGCTGGGGTCGGAACTGAAGAAGAACATACGCGACTACTGGTGGAAGAGCATGACCCAGATGCACGAGAATATCGTGGGTATCGATGCCGCCATCTTTATGCACCCCACCACCTGGAAGGCCAGCGGTCACGTTGACAACTTCAGCGACCCGATGGTGGACAACAAAGACAGCAACAAGCGCTACCGTGTCGACCACCTGATAGAAGGCCATGCCGCCACGCTGGAGCAGGCCGCAGGCGATGCCCTGATAGCCCAAATGGAGCAACTACTGGCTGCCGACGACCTGGCAGGCCTCAAAACCCTGATAGTAGATAATAAAATAGCCTGCGGCGTTAGCGGCACGGTCAACTGGACGGATGTACGCCAGTTCAACCTCATGTTCAGCACCGAGATGGGCCCTGTGGCTGATGGCAGCGGCGATAATATCGTTTACCTCCGCCCGGAGACGGCACAAGGTATCTTCGTCAACTTCCTGAACGTACAGAAGAGCGGCCGTATGAAGATACCTTTCGGTATCGCGCAAACGGGTAAGGCCTTCCGTAACGAGATCGTAGCGCGTGGCTTCATCTTCCGTATGCGCGAATTCGAGCAGATGGAAATGCAGTTCTTCGTGCGCCCCGGCGACCAGATGAAATGGTATGAGTACTGGAAAGAGACCCGCATGAAATGGCACCTGAGCCTGGGCATACCGCAGGAGCGCTACAGGTTTCACGACCACGTGAAGCTGGCGCACTATGCCGATGCCGCCTGCGATATCGAGTACGATTTCCCTATGGGCTTTAAAGAGGTAGAGGGTATCCACAGCCGTACCGATTTCGACCTGAAACGTCACCAGGAGTTCAGCGGCAAAAAGCTGACCTACTTCGATACCGAACTGAACCAGCACTATGTGCCATACGTAGTAGAAACTTCCATAGGCCTCGACCGTACTATTATGATGGTGCTGAGCGAAGCCTATAAAGAAGAAGACCTGAGCACCGAAGAGAAGCAGGATAGCCGCGTGGTACTGAGCCTGCCTGCTATGCTGGCGCCCATCAAGCTGGCAGTACTGCCGCTTACCAAAAAAGATGGCCTGCCGGAGATAGCCCGTGAGCTGATAGATAGCTGTAAGCCTTACTTCAAATGCTTCTACGAAGAGAAGGATAGCATTGGTAAACGCTACCGCAGGCAAGATGCCATTGGTACACCGTTCTGCATCACTATCGACCACCAGACGAAAGAAGACCAGACAGTGACCGTGCGCCACCGCGACAGCATGGAGCAGGAGCGCATACCACTGGCCAGCGTAAGGGAAATGGTAATGAAAGCGATACAAGCATTCTAAAATATATGCCGGGCTAATTGCCCGGCATTTTAAATTATATGACAAACGACGCACAGCAAATATTAGCCACACTGCAGCAGGAACTGGCGCTGGACGATAACCTGGTGACGGAGGCGGAGCTACTACAGCAACTTGAGCTGCGCGTATCGCAGCTGCTCAGCAGCAACGCAGAGACCTTCTTTCAGCTGATGTACCGGCTGGATATACCGGAGAAAGCTATGAACGAAGCCCTGCTACAGGCTGATGTGCCCGGCGCACTGGCGAGGCTGATATACCAGCGGCAATTGCAAAAAATACAAAGCCGCAGGCAGTATAAAACCGATGACAATACTGATACAGATCTGCGGTGGTAGTTGAGGCTATTTTTGTAACTTTGGAGACATCCTTTTTTTATTCTACTATTTGTATATGAAGCGGTTGATACAATATACTGCTGTGGGAATGATGGCTTTGATAGTGGGTTTTACCGCCTGCAAGCCCGATCCCAGCTTTGAGGTAACTCCTCCCGGTCCGGACATCAGTTTCAATGTGCCGGGTGGATGGCCTGCGCCTTATTATAGCTTTCAGCAGAATACACTTACACCAGCAGGCTTTGAGCTGGGGCGTAAGCTATTCTTCGATGGCCGTTTGGCCCGCGATAACCAAACCTCTTGTGCTACCTGCCACCAGCCGGCTGGCGCCTTTGCCCAGTTCGACCATGCAATAAGCCATGGTGTGGATGATAAATTGGGCACACGCAACTCTCCGGCCATCTTTAACATGAACTGGCATACCAGCTTCTTTTGGGATGGCGGTGTGAACCACCTGGAGAGCCAGCCTATCAACCCGATAGAGAACCCTGTTGAGATGGATGAGACCATACCCAACATTATAGCTAAGCTGAATGCTGATGCCAAGTATAAATCAATGTTCAAAGCTGCTTTTGGCGATGAAGAGGTGACCTCACAGCGCATCTTCAAAGCTATGGCGCAGTTTATGGGTATGCTGGTATCCAGCAACTCCAAATACGATAAATATATGCGCGGCGAAGGTGGGGTAACACTTACCGCAGCTGAGCAGAATGGCCTGCAGGTGTTTAAGCAGAACTGCGCTTCTTGCCATAAGGAACCTTTGTTTACCGATTTCTCATTCCGCAACAACGGGCTGAAACCAAGTATTGTAAATGATAGTGGTCGTGGGCATATTACCAGGAGAGCAGAAGACCTGTACAAGTTCAAAGTTCCATCGCTGCGCAACCTGAAGTATACTTACCCATACATGCACGATGGCCGTGCCCAAACGTTGGAAGATGTGCTGAACCATTATGAGCGCAATATCCATCAATCGCCTACGCTGGATCCTTTACTGCAAAGTGGCATTGTGCTTACAGCCCAGCAGCGCAGCGATCTGCTCGCATTCCTCAATACCCTTAATGATGAGGAATTTGTAAAAGACGAACGTTTCAAAGAAGTGCAATAAAATCTATGACAAATAAAAAAGCCCGAATTATTTCGGGCTTTTTTATTTGAATATTATTGGGTGGATTATTAATCCAGGTTGCGCCTGATATCAGCTATCTCCACTACTTCATACACTTTGTTGATGGGGTATGTGAGGCATACCTGCTGTTCGCCATTGGTATTGATCTTTACTTTTACCTTATAGCCATTGTACTGGAAAGCCGATGGCAGGTAAACAGGCCTTACATCCCTGTTCTCGTCTTCGAGACGAAGCAAATATCCGCAGCCGCCTGTGGCTATGTCACCGGTATCAATTACCGTTGCTTTTATCATATTCTTTTCCTTGTTGCACGCTATTGCAAACACGGAAAGAAGAGTGGCAGCCAGAACATATTTACGCATGATCGGATATTTGAGAAGTAGTTTCAGGGTTGAAAATACTAAAAAACTTCAAAGGTGCAATCATGTCGTAAACTTATATCCAATACCCCTTACTGAATGGAAGTGCTTAGGGTTACGGCTGTCTTTCTCAAAATGCTTCCGGAAATTGAGGATAAAGTTGTCGATAGTGCGCGTGGTGGGGTATACGTTGTAGCCCCATACGATCTGCAAAATATGCTCGCGAGATACTACCTCGCCCTGGTGCTCTATCAGCAATTTCAGCAATGCAGCTTCTTTTTTGCTTAATTCTTGTGTCTTTCCGTCCTTATCTACGCACTCGTGTGCGGCAAAATCTATCTTACAGCCGTCAAACTCATACACATCGGGCACGGCCTGCGGCTCTTTTATCCTTTTGTTCTTTACTATCAGCTTATCAACCCTCAGCAGCAGTTCCTCCAGGTTGAAGGGTTTGGTCATATAGTCATCACCACCTTTTTTCAGGCCTTCTACCCTGTCGGCACCCGAGTTGCGGGCTGAGAGGAACAGGATAGGCACATCGTTGTGCTGCATGCGTATGGTTTCGCATACGGTGATACCATCCATTTCGGGCAGCATTATATCGAGGATAATAAGGTCGAAATACTCGTTTTTTACCAGTTTTATTACGGCTGGGCCATTATCGGCAGTGGTTACTTCATAGCCTTCCAGTTCCAGGTTTAGTTTCAGGGCTTCGCGCAGGCTTTCTTCGTCTTCTACCACCAGTAGTGATGCTTTTTTCTCTTTAGTAGTCATAGGTTTTGAGTTTTAGTTTCTAAACATAAAAATAATGACAATTGATTATTGCTTGTATGCTAGTGCTACAATATGGTATTGTCATGACAAATGTGGTCTTATAGGGTATTTTTATTATGTAATAGTTGTCTAATTAGAACGTACCAGATTTGAGTATATGTATAAACAAGTGTGCTTTAATTTTTAAAAGCAACAAACTAAAATCTGTGTGTATTTGTATAGAATTTTACCTTACCTTTGCCGTCCTCAAAAGCGGGTGTGGTGAAATTGGTAGACACGCTAGACTTAGGATCTAGTGCTGCGAGGCTTGGGGGTTCGAGTCCCTCCACCCGCACTCAAAAAACAAACTAATAGCCGATACTTGTATCGGCTATTTTCAAAAACTTTAAAAACTAAGATCGAGCAATGGCAACGGTAACACGTGAAAATCTTGGACAGCTCCACGATAAAGTAACAGTAAAGCTGACGAAAGAAGACTACATGCCTTCATTCGAAAAATCGCTGAAACAATATGCTAAGCAGGCTAATGTGCCTGGTTTCCGTAAAGGCATGGTGCCTGCAGGTATGGTGCGCAAAATGTACGGCCAGTCGCTGTTTGGCGATGAGGTGATCCGTGCTGCAGGCAGCAAGCTGGAAGAATACCTGAAGAGCGAGAACGTAGCCATCTTCGCGCAGCCAATGATCATGCGCAACGAAGAGCCTGTGCGCCTGGATATGAACGCACCGGTAGATGTTGACTTCTCTTTTGAAATAGGATTGAAGCCGGATTTCGATATCACTCCGCTCACTAAAAAAGCTACACTGCCTAAATATAAAGTAGCAGTAGCTGATAAAATGATAGAGGAAGAAGTAGAGCGCATCAAACGCCGCTACGGTAAAGCCGAAGATCAGGACACTATTACCAACAAAGACAATATAGTATACGCTAAATACGAAGCTTGTGATGCTGACGGCAATGTAGCTACAGAATCGCAAATGGTAGAAGATACGGCGCTGCTGGAAAAATACCCTGCTAAGCTGCAAGAGCTGCTGATGGGCAAAAAAGCAGAAGATACACTGGTGATAAAACCAGCTGATATATGCACTGAAGAAGAGCTGGCGTCTTTCATGAAAGACCCACTGAAACAAGGTGTAGAAGCTGCAAATAACTACTATAAGCTGACCCTGACCAAAGTAGCACAACTGGTGCCTGCTGAGCTGGGTGTTGAACTGTATGCACAACTCTTCCCTAACGACGAGATAAACGACGAGGCTGCTTTCAACGAGCGCATCCGTACTGAGCTGAGCAAAGAATACGACCGCATAAGCCGCGAGCGCCTGCAGAACGAAATGTATGAGCTGCTGGTTCACCAAACACCGATCAACCTGCCGGTTGACTTTCTGAAGCGCTGGCTGAAAGAAGGTGGTGAGAAACCTAAGAGCGATGCTGAGGTTGAGAACGAGTTCCCTGGTTTTGACCACCAGCTGCGCTGGACATTGATATCTGATAAACTGATCATCGAAAACAACGTAGCTGTAAGCCGCGATGAAGTGATCGAAGATATCAAAACACGCGTACTGGCATATTTCGGCGCTCCATCAGAAGACGACGCTCCTTGGCTGGATAACTACATTGCCAAAGTGATGAAGGACGAGAAGACAGTAGACGAAACATACCGTCGCCTGCTGTTCGATAAACTGTTCCAAATGCTGGAAACTAAATTCAACCTGGAAGAGAAGAACGTAACTGATGAAGAGTTCTTCAAACTGCCGGATGCACACGCAGCGCACCATCATCATCACTAGTAGATGAACGATATAAAAGTAAACGCCCCGGAAATTTCCGGGGCGTTACTATTTAAACTGCCTGTGGTCTTTGTTTCAAAACTTCATGCTTAGGCCCAGCAGCCAGTTGAAGCCCGCCTGAGGAAAGTAAAAATTCTCGGTAGTAAGCACACCGCCATATTGATAGCTGAAGGTATAGCCATTGCTCTCGTACCTGCGGTTGAAGATATTGTTGAGTGCTAATGTAGCTGCCAGCTCTTTGAAAGGTTTGGTGGCTATAGCATAACGAAGCCTTACATCGCACAGCGTATAGTCTGCAATGCTGCGGCCCTGGTTGCCTGTGTTATCCAAATATTGCCTGCCTACGTGTTTGCCCATGATGCCGAATTCTATCACCTGATCGTGGCTGAGGTGCTGGAATGGGGTGAATGTAGCACCTGCAGCAGCAATGGTATTGGGTGAAAATGCTATATCGGTAGTGCCCAGGTTGTTCACTAATTGTGCTCCTGTGGGATCGTCGTAATTATCTACATATTCTTTAAAGTTGGAGATCTTATTCTCAGAGAAAGTAGCGTTGGCGTTTAACCTAACCCATGGTGCCGGTACATAAGCCGCCTGTAACTCTATACCCCTGCGATAGCTGTTGGCAACGTTGGTGCGGGTGTATGCACCTACATCGTTTATCTGCCCGGTGGCTACCAGCTGATCGCGGTATATCATGTAATACAGGTTGGCATTAGCACTCCATTTTTTACGGTTTATCTCATAGCCTGCCTCTACATCATGCAGCCTTTCAGCTTTGGGCTGGCTGATGGGTGATGCCTCAAAATCATCCCTGTTAGGCTCTTTATTGGCTATGGCGAATGATGCGTATAATTTCTGCCTTTGCTTGCCTGTATTGCGCAGCAGGTAGGTAAGGCCCACTTTAGGATTCACAAAATTGAAATCTGCTATCGGGTGCAGGGTAGGGTTTTTGCGGAAGCCATTCATGTCGTAGGCTACGCTGCGCATCTGCAGGTCGCCGAACAGGATCAGGTTTTTACCCACGGTCTGTTGTGCTTTTACGTATACGTTGATGTCGTCTTTTTTAGAGTCGAGCAGGTACCAGCGGTAGTCGTTGGGTATGTTATTCTGTGCCCATTTTACAAAGCCATAGTGGTCGCCTGTATATTGGGTGTAACCACCACCAAAGGTCAGCTGGGTTTTGTTTTTCTCATATAGCAGTGAGAATACTGTACCATAGTAGTAATTGTCTAACCATAGCTGGCGAATAAGATCAGTAGTGGTAGTGGTATCAGTACCTACAATAAAATTGTTCAGGCCATAATCGCTATAAGCTTCACCCATGCGATACTCCTGGTAGTAACCACGGCCCTTGGTGAGGAACAAGCCAATGTGAGCGGTCAGGTATTTAGAAAATTTGTGATCGGCGAAGAGCTGGTAGTAGTCTTGCTGGTAATTATCCGTTTGGTTATCATAATAGCTACCATCAGCTTTCAGGCCAAGGCTATTGAAAGTACGGTTTGTAGCCAGAGAATCCTGCGGTACACCATTCCATGCCTGGCCGGTTTTCTCGCTACCGGTCATCATCATAAAACGCAGGCTGGTGTTCTCGCTGGCCTTCCAGCCGGCGATGAACTGCAATGCTCGCAAGTCGCTTGCCGAACGTGCGATATATCCATCAGAGTTGATCTTCGATAGCCTTACGTCAAACTGCAAACCATTTTTTAGCAAGCCTGTACCTGCTTTTATCGTATGCTTGTGCGTGTTGAACGAGCCAACGCTGTTGATGACCTCGGCAGTAGCCTCGGTAGACTGCTGCATGTTGTTGATGCTCATGGTAGCGCCAAATGCACCCACACCGTTGGTAGAAGTACCTACACCACGCTGTAGTTGTATGGAACCGGTAGAAGATGCCAGGTCGGGGAAATTGACAAAGAATGTACCCTGCGATTCGGCATCGTTAACAGGCACGCCGTTCAGTGTTACGTTGATACGAACACCATCGGTACCACGTACGCGAAGGCTGGTATAGCCCACGCCGGCACCGGCATCTGAAGATACAACGGCTGATGGTGTGTATTGCAGCAGGAATGGCAGGTCTTGCCCAAGGTTTTCTTTGGCAATATCCCTGGCTGTAATGGTAGTAGCCACAAAAGGCGTATTGCTGCCTACGCGCAGTGCGCGCACCTCTACGGGCTGTAGTGTACGCTGCTGGCTGCGCAGCGTATCAATGGTTTCGGTTTGGGCGCTGGCTGCTGTGGTAGCTGCGAGCGCTGCAAGAGTAGTGATCAGTTGTTTTGTATGCATGACACGTGAATAAGCGTTTTTTAATAAAAACGAGGTGCCATACAGCCTCAGCTCATTACATGATACACCATGTGTATAGGCATAACAATGCCAATAGACACATGGATGCACAGAAATATTGCTGATTTTACTTTTCCCTAACCGGCATTACCCGGTCCAGGTTCAGCGGGTATGATCTCAGCCCTTTATTTTGCAGGCACCCCGAACAAATCCTTTGGATCTGACAGGGCAAATGTAAGGAGAATTTAATTCAGCATTAATATTTTTTGGGTAAAGGAGGGCTAAATGGATAGATTTGTAAGTAATAAAAACATAGAAATGAACACAAGATTACTCATTGCAGGAGCACTGGTACTGCTAGCAGGCACAAGTGTAAAGGCGCAGAACTGGACTGAAAATTTCAATGCCGGTTTCCCTAGTGGCTGGACATTGCATAATGTTGACAATCTTACGCCAATAGCACAATATGCTTATGTAACTGATGCCTGGGTGATTGCGCAGAAGCAAACAGCTAACAATACACCAATACCAAATGATTCGGTTATTGTATCTACATCTTGGTATAACCCAAGCGGCACAGCAAATGATTGGGTGATAACCCATGCTTTTACTGTGAACAGCGCTAGCACGGCTATTGAATGGGAAGAGAAGGCATTTAATGCCAGCTATGCAGATGGATATGAAGTGCGTGTATCTACTACAGGTACAGCAGTGGGCGATTTTACAACAGTATTATATAGCACAACAGGTGCAGCAACAACTGACTATGCTATAAAGCGTGCATTGCTGGGTGCGTTCAACGGACAAACCATATATGTAGCCTTCCGCAACAATTCTGTAGATAGAGAGGCATTGGCGCTGGATAATATACGCGTATATACAGCAGCGGCAAATGATGCGGCACTTACTGCAATAACTCCTACGCTAGGCTCTGCTAAGGCTTTCGGGGTGAGTGGCAGTAGTTATACCCTGGGTGGCACGCTGTATAACAATGGCTCTACCGCTATCGCTACAGCCACCATCAACATACAAATAGGTAGCGCACCGGTAGTAACACAAAATCTTACAGGCCTTAATGTTGCCGCTTTCGGAACGCACAATTTTACTGCACCCGTTACATTGCCAGTTACTAACGGTAACTATCCTGTTAGCATGTGGGTGTCGCTTACAAACGATGTAAACTCCGTAAACGATACGCTAAAAACGGCAATAGATGCGGTAAGCTATATGCCTGCCAAAAGGCTGACCATAGAAGAAGGTACAGGTACCTGGTGTGGATGGTGCCCACGCGGTACTGTGTATATGGAAGAGTTGTGGAACAACCACCAATCGCAGGTGAGCCTGATAGCGGTGCATAATGGCGACCCGATGGTATTGAGTGCTTACGACAATTTTATGGGCCCTAAGATAGGTGGCTACCCATCGGCACTGGTAGACCGTGCTATGGAAGTAGACCCGGGTGACCTGGTAGATGTTTTCAATGCAGAGAAAGATAATTTCGGATATGCGGATATTACAGTTACCAACCTGCCTGCTGCAGAGTTTGGGTTCTCTGTAAAAGCATCGGTAAAACCAGCGCTTGATCTGAGCGGCGACTATCGCCTGGCACTTGTACTTACTGAAGATGATGCACATGGCACTACCGCAAAATGGGCGCAAGCAAACTATTACAGTTATCAGTCTGCCAATCAGCCGTTGGTAGGTGCTGGGTTCGACTGGCAGCAAGAGCCTGATAAAGTACCTGCTGATAAAATGTTTTACGATTTTGTAGCGCGCCATGTAGTGCCAAACCCTAACGGTGCAGCGGGTAGCCTGCCGGCTACAATGACAGCTGGTAACACTTACGATTACACATTCAATACTACTATTACACCGGGCCTTGTGAGGGATAAAATGCGTGCTATCGTAATGCTGATACGCAACTCTGATGGACATATACTGAACAGCAATTTCGTATCGGTGCCTGTAGGTGTATCGGATGTGAAAAGCGCAGTTACCTATCTGAATATCTACCCTAACCCGACTATGGGTAATGCTACTATCAGCTTCAACCTGACAGAGGGCAGCAAGGTGAATATAGTGGTAGTAGATGCTATGGGCCGTGTAGTAAAGGCTATGCCTGAGCAGCAGATGATAGCAGGTGAGCACAAGCTGAACCTTACGACTGTTGAGCTGGCTAATGGTATTTACAATGTGAAGATACAAACCGAGAAAGGCATCATGATTGAGCGCCTTTCGGTAATAAAATAAGCTGAACTGCTTTTATGAGAAAAGCCCTCCCAAATGTGGGAGGGCTTTGCTTTTTTACCAGAATTCGTTTAAAGCCCAAAGTATTGTATCATACACTCCTTCAGCAGTTGCTCCTGGGTATTGATGCTATTGGCGGGTACAGGCTTTATATGGTTGTAGTGCGGCCAGCCGTCATCGTCGCGGCCGGCAAACTCATAGTATCCTTCCTGTGCCAGCAGTGTGCATACCGCTATATGCATCAGGTCTTGCTTCTGTTCTTTCGAGAATTTTCGGCGGGGCATTGATCCCAGCTCGTTTACGCCCACCAAAAACAGCATACCTTCAAAATCAGGCAGCTTCTCAAAGCGTTCCTGCATCAGCTGTTCAACCTCGGCCCAGCGCTGTTCAAAATTTTCCATGAGGGCAAAAATACCACCATTTTGGTTTAACTGATTTTTAACAGCAGCGGAAAATCTCTTCGTAATATTTTTGAGATGTAATATATTGCCTGATAACAGTATAATAGGATATATGGAAACTACAGCAACCTCGCTTGATATACGTGAACTGAATGAACGCATCCACCAGCAAAGTGCTTTTATAGACCTGCTGATGATGGAGTTGAATAAAGCCGTGGTAGGCCAAAAGCACATGGTAGAGCGCCTGATGATAGGCCTGCTGGCCAATGGCCACGTGCTGCTGGAAGGTGTGCCTGGCCTGGCTAAGACCCTGGCTATTAAATCGCTGGCTACAGCTATACATGGCCGCTTTGCCCGTATCCAGTTTACCCCAGATCTGCTGCCGGCCGATGTGTTGGGTACTATGGTGTACAATCCGCAGGCGCATGAGTTTGCAGTGCGCAAAGGCCCCATATTCGCCAACTTTATACTGGCCGATGAGATAAACCGTGCCCCGGCAAAGGTGCAGAGTGCCTTGCTGGAGGCCATGCAGGAGCGCCAGGTGACCATCAGCGACAATACTTATAAGCTGGAGGAGCCTTTCCTGGTGCTGGCTACCCAAAACCCAATAGAGCAGGAAGGTACTTATGAACTGCCAGAAGCGCAGGTAGACCGTTTTATGCTGAAAGTGGTGATTACCTATCCTAAAAAAGAAGAAGAGCTGAGCATCATACGCTATAACCTGAACCCGCAGGGTATGGCTAAAATTAACCCGGTAGTGCAACCCGAGGATATACTGAAAGCCCGCCAACTGGTGCGCGAGGTGTATATGGACGAGAAAATAGAACAATACATACTGGATATCGTATTTGCTACCCGTTTTCCCGACGATTATAAGCTGCATAAACTGAAACCGCTTATCAGCTACGGTGCATCGCCACGTGCCAGCATCAGCCTTGCACTGGCAGCTAAAGCATATGCCTTTATCAAGCGCCGCGGCTATGTGATACCCGAAGATATACGCGCTATATGCCACGATGTGCTGCGCCACCGTATAGGTATTACCTACGAGGCTGAGGCTGAGAACATCAATAGCGAGCATATCATCAACGAGATACTGAATGCAGTAGAAGTACCATAGTAGTGAATAATGAATAGCTAATAACGAATAGTGTAACATATTTTAGATCCCGGCCTTGGCCGGGATTTTGTTTATACTACATGCTGCGGTATCTGCAGGCATTATTCACTATTCACTGTGCGCTATTCATTATATTTGCCCCTCAATTTTATTATATGTTGGCCATACAATTGCTGAGGCAAAACAAGGACCTGGTGCTGGAAGGCTTGAAGAAAAAGCACTTCAAAGAAACGGAGCTGGTAGATACCATACTGGCGCTGGATGAGAACCGCCGCAAAGTGCAGGTGGAGAGTGATAACGCTGCTGCTTTCATCAACGCCTCGTCCAAAAGTATAGGCCAGCTGATGGCGAAAGGTGAGAAAGACGAAGCCGAGAAGCTGAAAAGCGATGTAGCAGCCAATAAAGAGAAAGCTAAAGAACTATCGCAAAAGCTGGTGGATATGGATAAGCAACTGCACGATGCACTTGTGCTGCTGCCCAATATGCCCCACAGCAGCGTGCCGGAAGGTAGAACGCCTGAAGAAAATGCTGTGGTGCGCAGCTGGGGTACTACGCCCGACCTGAGTGCGCAAAAGCTGCCACACTGGGAGCTGATGGATAAATACCAATTGGTAGACTTTGAACTGGGTACCAAAATAACCGGTAGCGGTTTCCCCGTGTATATGGGGCAGGGTGCCAAGCTGCAGCGCAGCCTGATCAGTTTTTTCCTGAACCATAATATAGAAGCAGGCTATAAAGAATACTATCCCCCTTATATGGTGAACGAAGCCAGTGCTTATGGTACCGGCCAGTTGCCTGATAAAGAGGGGCAGATGTACCATGCTACAGAAGATAACCTGTTCCTGATACCTACATCGGAAGTGCCGGTTACCAACCTGTACCGCGATACAATACTTACCGAGGCACAACTGCCGGTAAAGATGACCGCTTACAGCCCATGTTTCCGTCGCGAGGCAGGCTCTTATGGTAAAGATGTTCGTGGCCTGAACCGTGTGCACCAGTTCGATAAAGTAGAAATCGTGCAACTGGTAGCACCTGAAACCAGCTACGATACCCAGGAGCAGATGCTGGCGCACGTTGAGGAACTGCTGAAAGCCCTTGGCCTGCAATACCGTGTGCTGAACCTGTGCGGTGGCGATATGAGCTTCGCATCGGCCCGCACGTACGATCTGGAAGTGTATAGTGCAGCGCAGGAGCGCTGGCTGGAGGTAAGTTCTGTATCCAACTTCGAGACCTTCCAGACCAACCGTATGAAGATACGCTACAAGAATGCTGATGGTAAAACGCAGTTGGTACACTCTTTGAATGGTAGCTCACTGGCATTGCCACGCATAATGGCCTGCCTGCTGGAAAACCACCAGACCCCCGAGGGTATAACTATACCTGAGGCGCTCAGGCCATATTTTGGTGCCGATATGATCAAGTAATTTGGTAATTTAAAGGCTGTAATAAGCGAATAGAACTTATATGATACAAAGGAAACAAACAATATGGCTGCTGCTGGCCGCTATACTGAATGCAGGCCTTTTCTTCTTCGATATGTACCATTTCGAATCGATGATGAATGGGGTGACTGTTACGCAGTATGTGCGCGTGAATGATAATTTCGTGTCGCTGCTGCTGGCTATTGTTATTACGGCGCTGCCGTTTATCAGCATTTTCATGTTTGGCAACCGCACACGTCAGAAAACATTTGTACTGCTGAGTATGGCTGCAACTATAGCTTTTGTAGCCTATATGCTGATGCGCGTGAGCAATGCAAGTGGCGAAGGCACTTCAGCGCCTGTTAACGGTACCTACTGGATAGGTGCTGTACTGCCTGTTGTTGCATTTGTCTTCCTCATCATGGCCTTTAGCGGCATACGGAAAGATGAAAAACTGGTCAAATCGCTCGACCGGCTGAGATAAAAAAGAAAAGCCCCGCAACATGCGGGGCTTTTCTTTTTTATCTGTAGTTATTTCTTCTTTTTCTTCATCACAGCCTCAATCTCTTCTACCGTAATAGGTATGCCTTTGAACAGGTCGACATGGCCGGTTTTGGTGAGCCATATATTGTTCTCAATGCGTATGCCCATCTGCTCTTCTTCAATATATATACCGGGCTCTACAGTAAATAGCATGCCCTCTTTTACTGGTAATACGCGCGTACCTACATCATGCACATCAAGCCCCAGGTGGTGCGATACGCCATGGTAGAAATACTTGCGGTAAGCAGGATTTTCAGGATCCTGGTTTTTTATATCGCTTTTACTGATTAGGCCAATTTTTACCAGTTGCTTTTCCATCTCCGTACATACCTTACCGGTATAGTCTACTACGTTGATGTTTGGCTTCAATATGCTTTTGGCATAGTTGTGTACATCCAGCACGGCATTGTATACTTCCTTCTGGCGCTTGGTGAATTTGCCATTCACCGGTATAGTGCGCGTCATATCTGCATTGTAGTTGCCATACGATGCACCAAAGTCCATTAGTATCAGCTCACCATCCTTACACTCCTGGTTGTTCTCAATATAGTGCAGCACACGTGCCCTGTCGCCCGATGCTATGATGCAATCGTAAGCGTGGCGGGTAGCCCTGTTGCGGAGGAACTCGTGGGTGATCTCAGCTTCAATTTCATACTCAAAAACACCAGGTGCAATAAACTTCATTACCCTGTCAAAAGCCTTTGCGGTAATATTGATTGCCTCTTTGGTTACTTCTATCTCTTCTTTGGTCTTTATAGCGCGCAGTTCCTTTACTATAGGTGCGGCACGCTCATACTTATGTATAGGGAAGCGTGCCATCAGCTCGCGCACATATATCAGATCGGGGCGATACAGGGTAGTATCCAGCCTATCGTTCTCATTCGTATTCAGGTATACAGTATCAGCATGGTGCATCATTACTTGCAGCATAGCGTCAAAGCTATCCACCCACTGCACATTCTTTATACCCGATATTGTTGTAGCTTCATCTTTACGCAGTTTATGGCCTTCCCATTTTTCCAGGTGCTCGTTGGGGCGCAGTAGTACCAGCACCTCGCGTGCGCTGGTGTCTGGGTTGTCGGGGTATAATACCACCATGCTTTTCTCCTGCACTATTCCCGATAGCCATAGCACATCCGAATTCGGTCGGTAAGTGTAGATGGCGTCACCATTGGTAGGTAGTGCGGGGTTGGCAGGGAAAATAGCTATAGCATTAGGTTTCATTTTTTTCATGAAACGCTGGCGGTTCTGTGTGTATAATATCGATGGTATGGCTGTGTATTTCATCAGTTATATCGTATTGAAAATAAAAGAGCAGTGAAGATAAGAACTAATACTGTTTGTCATGGGAAGCAGGGCTAAAAATAACCCCAATGGCGTTAGCGAAAATTATATGTTGCTTAACTATCCATTTACGCTATAATAAGTGCAAACACCTGAATATCTTTAGGGTATATTCTCTTTTTTCACCCCAAAAACAAAAAAAATATGGCAAAAGAATCCTTAGTTTCTGTAGAGGCTGCGAACATTACTATTGAAAAGTACATACAGACATATTTTAATACTGGAAAATTTCCCATTAAATCAATAAGTGTCGATGCCGCTTCACTTCGCGACTACCTGAATAACCACACTAATATCAGTAATCTGAAAATAGTTTTGGCTCAATATAGTGAGGGAACGTCATCTGATCTGACAGCTGTGCTGGTAGGCTATGATAGTAATGGTAACTATGTAATTAATTCTGACAATACTGTGCTGAATAGCGGCATGCCATGTCCTGATAAATGTCCTAGCGGAATAGCTGGGAATGATCTAATAAGCTGATGTTATGTGGATGGCTATCCTCATAGTTTATCTGATAGTATTGAGTGCCGCAAAAATTTGCGGCCTCTTGTACTTTAGGCAGATGGATTTCCATACAAAAATCCTTGTTGTATATATTGTTGAGGTTTGGCTGTGCGAGACGCTGGCATTTATTGCCGGTATTTTATACCATAACAATCTATTGATTTATCATATTTTTTCGGTTCTGCAATTTTTATTGATTTGCTTTTATTTTCACCATTGTATCCGGATGTTCCAACGTTACTATATAGCGATTGCTGTTGGTATTACTGGGCTAATATTTGGTGTAATTAATGGAGTTTACTTACAGCCAAACCAAGTAAACAGTAACTATTTGCTTTTTCAGTGTATAGCTGTTATTACTATGACGCTAATATCTTTTTATGAGTTATTGGCTGGGGATGATGATGATGATTTAACAAAACAACCACAATTTTGGGCAAGTTGCTTTTTGCTTATTTTTTGGAGTTTTACATTCGCTTATTGGTTAATACAAATCATTGATCCGAGTGTTCGTAAACTATTTTGGACAGGTGTATTAGTTAATGGGGTAAATATTGCATGTTATGGAGGTTTTGGTTTATTATTCTTAACATTTAGGAAAAGGAAATTAGCTTGAACTCTACAATAGTCATATTGGTTTTCGGTACACTGATATTCGGTCTCTTTGCTTTTTTTATCATCCTGTATGTGATGCTGCAAAAACGCAAGCAGCACCGCCATATGCTGGAAACCCAAGAACTGCAGCATAAATTTAAAGAGGAGCTACTGCAAAGCAGGCTCGAGGTGCAGGAGCAATCATTGCGCTATTTTTCCGAAGAGATACATGATAATATAGGACAGGTGCTGAGCCTGGTAAAGCTGCACATGTATAAAATATCGCAGCAGGCTGATAGTAAAGTAGTAAGCGAGAGCGCAGTGCAGGGTACAGAGTTGCTCACCAAAGCCATTGCCGACTTGCGTACCATAAGCCAAACGGCTAATGGTAGTTTTGTGCAGGGCAGCGATCTGCTGGACATATTACGTAAGGAGACAGGCTATGTAGCTGCTGCAAAAAGTATACAATGCGAGTTGGTGGTATCAGGCAACCCGGTAGTGCTGCCACAAGAGCAGCAATTACTGATATTTCGCATAGTACAGGAGTCTATGGCCAATGCGATAAAGCATGGTAATGCAACAGAAATTGAGATATCTGTAGCCTACGAACCACAAATGTTTAATTTGTCGGTGGCCGACAATGGATATGGTTTTGAGCTACCCGAGAATGGCAAACCAACAGGTTTGGGATTGATAAATATGAATAACAGGGCACAATTATTAAATGGTAACTTTACCATCAGGTCGAAAGAGGGTGAAGGCACAATTGTAAACCTGCAAATACCAATGGCCTGATGAATACACAAAAGATCACACTGGCTGTAGCTGATGACCATGCCCTGTTCCGCAAGGGGTTGGTAGAGATACTCTCGGGCTTCAGCGAAATGGAAGTATTGTTTGATGCGGCAAACGGGCAGGAGCTTGTAGATAAAATTGCTACTGCCGAACAGAAGCCTGATATATGCCTGCTGGACATTAAGATGCCTGTGATGGATGGTTTTGCAACAGCCAAGTACATACGTAACAATTGGCCACGCATCCGCACCATAGCCGTGTCTATGTACGACGATGAAATGAGCATCATAAAAATGATGCGTAATGGAAGCAATGGTTATGTGCTTAAGGATGTACAACCCGAAGACCTGCGCAAGGCCATAGTTGCACTATATGATAAAGGCTTTTATCATTCCGAGCTGCTAACGTCAGACATTGTTAAAAAAGTCTCTGCACATAGGGCCGAAGAGCCTACACATGGCATCAGCGATAAGGAGCTTGAATTCCTCCGCTACTGCTGTACTGAACTTACCTACAAAGAAATAGGCGAAAAAATGGGTAATAGCCCACGCACTATAGATGGCTACCGCGACAGCCTGTTCTCTAAGCTGGAGGTAACATCACGCACCGGCCTGGCGGTATACGCTATCAAGCACGGTATTGTAAAATTATAGGCTGTTATACGTTGAAGCGGAAGTGCAGCACATCACCATCCTGCACTATATATTCTTTACCTTCTATACGCAGCTTTCCATTTTCGCGGCAGGCTGCTTCGGTTTTAAACTGTACATAGTCTTTATAGGCAATGGTCTCAGCCTTGATAAAGCCTTTTTCAAAGTCGGTATGTATTACGCTGGCAGCTTGTGGTGCTTTCCAGCCTTTGTGGATGGTCCATGCACGTACTTCCTGCACACCTGCAGTGAAGTATGTAATGAGGTTCAGCAGTTGGTAAGCTGCGCGTATCAGGCGGTTAAGCCCAGGCTCAGTAAGGCCGTATTCTGACAGGAACAGTTCTTTATCCTCTTCATTCTCCATCTCCGATATCTGCGCTTCGATAGAGTTGTTCATCACGATCACTTCAGCGCCTTCTTCTTTAGCCACCTTTACCAGTGCTTCAGAGTATTTGTTACCGGTATGTATTGAGCCTTCATCAATATTGGCTACATACAGCACGGGTTTTTGTGTAAGCAGAAAAAGGTCTGCTACTGCTTCCATGTCTTCACCTTCCAGTTGCAGGCCGCGTATGTTCTTGCCCTGCGACAGGTGCTCCTGGCAACGTACCAGTACATCGTATACACGCTTGGCTTTGGGGTCGTTCTTAGCTATTTTTTCATAGCGCTGCATTTTCTTCTCTACGCTTTCCATATCCTTCAGCTGCAGCTCAGTGTCTATTATTTCTTTATCACTTACCGGGTTTATCTCGCCTTCTTCGCGCAGGATGTTCTCATCCTCGAAGCAGCGGATCACGTGTACTATAGCATCTACCTCGCGGATGTTGGCCAGGAATTTATTGCCTAGACCTTCGCCTTTGCTGGCACCTTTTACCAGGCCCGCGATATCTACGAATTCGATAGTGGTGGGTACTACGCGCTGTGGCTGCACCAGCTCGGCAAGTTTGGCAAGGCGCTCATCGGGTACATCTACCTGCCCTACGTTGGGCTCAATAGTGCAGAAACGGTAGTTGCTGGCCTGTGCTTTCGCACTGTTGCTCACCGCGTTGAACAATGTTGATTTTCCTACATTCGGTAATCCTACTATACCTGCTTGCAATGCCATAAGACGCAAAAAATTTGCGCAAAGGTATGTTATTTCTGTTTTTTACTGTGTGTTGGCACAGGATACTTTGCCAGCTCGGCTTCCATCATTTCATACACCTGTTTCTTTAGCGCTGGCAGGTCTTCCATCTTGAGGCCTTTGGTGGGCACTGGTGGCAGGTATATGGCAAGGTTGCGGCCGGGCCATAGCTTCCACCATGCGCTGTAGTGCCAGCGCCATACAGTATCAGGCAACAGCAGGGGCACGATAGGCGCCTGCGTAGTGATGGCCAGCCTGAAAGCTCCGTCATAAAAGCTTTTCAGTGGAGCACCGGTCTCATTAAAAGTGCCTTCAGGGAAGATGGTGACATGCGATTCGTTTTTGATGGCCCGCCACATCAGGCGCAGGCTTTTGCTGCGGCTATGGGTGCTGCTGCGGTCTACAAGTATGGCCATTTGCTTATACACAAAGCCAAAAATGGGTATAGAGGCCATTTCCTTTTTTGCCAGCGTGCGGAAATAGGATGGTATCGCTGCGTATATAGCTACCGTATCAAGGTAAGATATGTGATTGGCGACAATCACGCTACGTTCATTAAAATCGTGTTTATAACCCCGCTTACGTATGGGCATACCGATAGTCCAAAACCAGCCTATAGCCCAATAATGCACCACATACCAGATGGCCATGCGGGCCTCCGGCCTGTCTCGGCTGCCTATCAGCAGAAAGAAGGGATAGGCGGTGAGCAGGCATACGAGGAACAATAGCAGTACATAGGCCGTATAAAACGGCTGCAGCAGGGCTCTTATCATATATTAGTGCATGCCGGGAAACAGAGGGCGGCCAATAACCTCCCTGAATGGCCAGGGCACTGATGCCAGCATTACAATAACCGCTATCAGCGTGAACCAGAACATTTTTTTGAACTTGGCAGTATCCTCTATATTCTTTTTTACCGTGCTGTATGCAATGTGTATCAGCACAATACCTATCAACATACCCAGCGTGTGTTCTACTGTAAAGAAGCGATTGTATTTATTGCTCATTATATCAGCACCCGAAGACAGCAGGCCTGCCCAGCCGTTCATGAAGTATAAAGCAAGGCCCAGCAGCAATTGCACATCTACACTTATCATCAGGAAAAGCATTGATTTTCTGTCGCCATTGGTAAATGCTTTGCCGCCACCCATGCCGCGCATACCTTTTAGTATAGCGATAACAGCAAGAATGATGATGACCCAACGGAGAAAATTGTGCAAGTGTAAAAGGCCTTGTTGCATAGCGTATAGTTTTATGTGGCTAAAGTTACAACCTAAAACTATATCCCGTGCTTTTATGGCTGCACACGCATAGTATTGTGTATCAGTACCGAATGGTAGGTTTGGATATAGGCTTTCAGATAAGGTGTATATTTTTTCTTCAGTTCAATGCCTTCGGGGTAATTCATCAGGTTGTTCTGGCAATTGCTGTCTAGCGTGTAGTTGTATACTTCGTCTATATCCAGCTTTTTTGTCTTGAATATATAGTTGTCGATCACCATTTCATAAATAGGGTTACGCATATTCACCACATAAGGCTTAGCTGGTGGATTGAACATGCTGTTGCCCAATGCGAAGAATGGCTTGTCGTATCCGAGGTAGTCCAGCACGGTAGGCACTATATCTATCTGCTGGGTAAGGTTGCTGTTTACGCCATGTATAGTAGTATCGCCGGGTGCATACAACATCAGCGGTATGCGGTAAAAACCCAGGTTGCTATGGTCTATTACGGTTTGTGTTTGCAGTGAGCAGTGGTCGGGCGTGATGATGAATATGGTATTATTAAAGAAAGGTTCTTTCGATATGCGTGCGAAGAACTTGCGCAGCGCCATATCGGTATAGGCGATACACTGCTGTATTTTAAGCGGGCCTTTTGGTAGTACATCTTTATACTGTTTCGGCACGTTAAAGGGGTCGTGCGAACTAAGCGTAAACACAGTACTCACAAATGGCTGCTTCATTTTGCTGAGGCCATTAGCTGTGTATTGCAAAAATGGCTCGTCCCATATACCCCAGTTGCCGTCGTAGTCTTTCTCATTATTATACTGGCTGCGGCCATAGTAATGCTGGTAGCCGGCATTGGCGCATAGTATATCAAAGTTCATAGTGCCATTGGTGCCGCCGTGATAAAAAGCGCTACTGTAGCCCTTTGGCGTTAGCAAGTTGGGTAGCGCTGTTATGCTGTTCATACCGTAGTAAGAGGTGGTAAATGGCTCTACAGTAAGCGCGGGTATGCCCGCTATTACTGCCGGTATACCTTCAGCAGAGTGAAGTGCATTGGCATAGGCATTGTTGCACACATAGGCATGCTGCATCAGGCTATCCAGAAACGGGGTGTAGCTTTTGTATCTGCCATCAAGCCCCGTAAACTGTTTCGAAAAACTCTCCAGCACAATGATCACTACATTTTTCGCCCTGAAGCCTTTGGTGCTGGCAGGTTTTATAGGGCTTATGTATTGTTTAAGCTGTGCCTCAGTATAAAAATGATATTCCTCTACCTGGTCGTTGGCATAGGTAGCAATTATGCTATATGGTGTGTTGATGACAATAGCAGCCCGTTTGCCATCTGCTACCTGTAGCGAGTTGCCGATATTCAGCGGCTTGTTTTGTATACCACCCCTTACGGCAACAACACTGCCTCCTATTGCTAAAGCCAATATCAGCGTTTGTACGATATAAGTTGTCGCCGTCCATTTTACATTGGCACTGGCAAAACGAAGGTGTATACGTTTGTTCAGCGCTATAAAAGCTACCGTTGCGGCAATGATGGCTACAAATACATACCAGTAGTTGACAGCAAATGATGGCAGCAGATTGATAAAATCGCTTTTACGGCCTATCATATGCAGCACATCGGCGGTGGCACGCTTCATAGTGAAGGGGAAGTATGCCCAGTCGCTCACCTCAAAGCATAGCGCCAGCATATTGGTGGTTACAAACAATACTTGTAAGAAGCTATCCCACCACCTGGCCCGTTGTACAGGTATGGGCAATAGTGCCAGCACTATATAGGCTATATTCACCATGAAGATGGTAGATATATCAAACCTCAGGCCATACAGCGCCATGGGTATATATTCTGCCATGCTCAGCGGTGCAAATGCATCAGCATTAATAAGTGTGAATACTGCCCTGCTAATGCTGTAAAAGCACAATAGCAGCAGCAGTTGCAGCAATATTCGTTGTAGCGGTCTTACAAATACGGTCATTATCTACCAGTTCATCCTTTGCCTCAGCTGGCGCACCTGCTCCATATGGTGGCGGCCATGCCAGGCATAAAGATCGGCCATTTCCCACAATGGCACGTAGCGTTCATGTTCGGGATGGTAATAGTTACGCTCCCAGTCTTCGGGCTGCATATTGCGCAGCATTTGCCCCCAGCGCCTGTGTAGTGCATGTAATAGTGTGATGGATATATTCACAGGCACGGTCTCCACATCTGCCAGCTCGGCCCATAGTTTCTCATCGTATGGTTTTATCACCGGGCTTTCTTCCGTCAGCGCCAGTTTCAGCCTTATATAGGCGTTCATATGGCTATCGGCTATATGGTGTATCACCTGGTTCACCGTCCAGCCGCCGGGGCGGTATGGGGTGTGCAGTTGTTCTTCGTCAAGGTTTTCTATACAGTGGTCTAGCCATTTTGGCAGCGCTTCTATAGCAGCTATCCATTCAGTTTGCATCTCGGGCGGGTAGGTTTCAGGTGCCTGGTATCGTCCTATAGGGTAGCGCAACTGTTCATGACTGTCGTCCATATCTGGAAAATGGTTGGTAATTATTAGCGCAAAAATAACCCAGATAGTATTAAAAATGCTTATGGTTAGCTACTTTTATTTTGAAATCTACATTACCTAGTGTCCCATTTTGCTGAAAGAAAAGAGAAAGATTGCCTCAACTGTGGCACCATTGTAACCGGCCATTTCTGCCAGAACTGCGGCCAGCGCAATGCAGAGCCCAAGGAAAGCTTTGGCCATATGCTGCGCCATTTTTTCGAAGACCTCACCCACTTCGACGGTAGCTTCTTTGCCACCTTCAAGGTGATGCTTACCAAGCCTGGCTTCGTAACAGAGGAGTATGTGAGGGGCCGCCGTGCCAGCTATCTTAATCCTATCAGGATGTACCTGTTCGTTTCAGCCATGTTCTTCCTGGTATCTGCGATGCTCATCAAACCGCAGGAGAAAAAGAAAGCAGTACGCGAAGAAAAAGAAGAGGCTAAAAAGGAAGCAAAAAAGCATAAGGGTGGAACAACCCCCAGTACTGAGCTGGTAAGCCTGAAAGATATAAATACTGTAGCACAATATGATTCACTTCAGAATGCATTACCGGATGACCTGAAGGACGGCTTTATGGATGCCAAGGCTAATCGTCAGTTTTTTAAATTGATGGAGAATAAGCTAAAAGATGGTGATACTGTTGAAGCAATAGCGCTAAAAAAAAGCATACTGTCTATAAATGCAGAGACTGAGGATGTTGATGATACTACTAAAATAGCTTTGAAGGGTACACCGATTAATGTGAAACGAAAAACTGCATTTGCTTCATCAGTGCGCGAATATGATTCTATACAACGTGCATTGCCCAAGGATAAGCGCAATGGAATGATAGAGGGTTATGTGATGCGTAAAATGGCCGCTTTAAATGAGCATAATAAGCAGAAGGATGAAAAGATCGGTGAAAAGATCAGTGAAAAGTTTTGGCATTCTCTACCTTACATGCTGTTCGTAACTGTGCCGCTTGTCGCGTTGATATTAAAGCTGCTGTACATACGCCGTAGGGAATACTATTATGTATCTCATCTCATTTTTACCATACATTTTTATTGTTTCGTATTCGTGAGCATGCTGCTTATCGATGCTTTCGATCTGTTTAACGGCTGGGGCGAAGTGATAGGTTATCTTTTAAGGGCGGGACTGGCACTTTACCTCTATTGGGCCATGCGTAGGTTCTATAAGCAGCGCAGGGCTAAGACCATGCTCAAGTTCTTCCTGTTTCTGCTATTAGGGTTTTTACTTATTATGTTTATCACTGCCGTATTTGGTGCGGTTGCATTATTTAGTGCATTGTAGTTATGTCGCATTCAAAACAACGTTCAGAAAAAGTTTGTCTCAACTGCGGTGCGCAGCTGTACGACAGGTATTGCCATAAATGCGGGCAAGAAAACGTAGAGCCCAAGCAATCGCTCTGGCACCTTATCGTGCATTTCTTTAATGATGTTACGCACTTCGATGGTAAATTCTTTGCCACATTGAAGACGTTGCTATTTAAGCCGGGTTTCCTTTCTAAAGAGTGGGTGGCTGGCCGCAGGGTATCCTATCTCGATCCTGTGCGGATGTATATTTTTATATCAACAGCATTCTTTATCGTGCTGCTGGGCTTATTGCCAGCACCACACTATGAAACTGCAGATAATAAAGAGTTGCAGCATATTATCGATTCGGTACGCAGAGCAGATTATGAAGATGGTTTGTTTATGACTAATGACTACGTTGGGGATTATGATGTGTTTGTATTAAATGTGGATGAAGAGTTAAGGCATGGTTATAACTATTACGACTCTGTAAAGAAAGCCAGGAAGCAGTCACGCAATTTCCTGGAAGATTATTGGGCCCAACGGGCTGCTGCTACCTACCAGATATACGATAAAGAACCTTATAATTTTGTACCCAGATTTTATAATAAGCTCACGCATTCCTTATCCAAAGGTTACTTCATCTCGTTGCCTGTATTTGCGTTCTTCTTATGGTTGCTATACATCCGTAGAAAGCGGACCTACTATTATGTTTCCCATGCCATATTTGCAATTCATTTTTATAGTGTAGTATTTATATTCCTGCTGCCGTGGATAGGTGCATTTTACCTGCCGGAATCTTTATTCTCCAACATTGTGCTGATGATCATTCCGTTAGCACTACCCATTTATTTGTTCATTGCGATGCAACGCTTCTATGGGCAAGTTTGGTACAAGACCCTCATCAAATATTTATTGCTGATGATAGCTATGACATTGGCGCTGGCAATAATTACAGCTATACTGTTATTCAATTCTATGTTCTATTTGTCCTTACATTAAGAATACATGATTAAACAGAAACGCCCCGCAATTGCAGGGCGTTTTTTGTAACGGGTAAAATGCCGTCTTATAATTCTTTATCCTTGTCGTTCATCATCGATTTTAGCTTGCCTAGCGCATCTTTGGCAGCATCTTCGGCTTTGTCTTTCCAGCCGCTCAGCTTATCGGTAAAGTCATCCTCTTCTTCCGCTCCGCCGCCATCTACAAAATCATCATCAGCATTATTGTTCTGCGCCAGAAAGTTGTCTACCATGCCATGCATCATTGGTGGCAGTTTCGATTGTATAAATTCCTTGATGGTATGCACCGCTTTTATAGCCTGGTCTTCTGTAAGGCCGGCTTTCGATTTCAGTTGGTCTATCAGCTCTTGCATGTGTTTAAGGTTTTATACTATCGTGATAAAAATTATGCCGCCTTCAAGATGTCCAGCTTGCTATGCTCCAGCATTTGCTTGGCATAGTCCAGCGTCAGGTGAAAATGCCCGTCGTGCTGCTCCGATGGCATGTCGAACATCGCGTCCGTTAGTATCATCTCGCAGATAGCGCGCAGGCCGCGGCCACCCAGTTTATACTCTATAGCTTTGCTAACCATATAGTCCAGCGCTTCTTCTTCTACTTCCAGCTTTATGTTCTCGTATTCAAAGAGGCGGCGGTATTGTTTTACCAGCGCGTTCTTAGGCTCCGTCAGTATACGCTTCAGTGCATCTGCATCCAGCGGGTTCAGGTAGGTAACTACTGGCAGCCTGCCCAGCAGTTCCGGTATCAGGCCAAAGGTGCGCAGGTCTTGTGCATTCACATACTGCAGCAGGTTGGCGCGGTCTATATCATTGGCACTCTTTACTGCGTTGTAGCCTATCGAAGAGGTTTGCACCCTGCGGGCTATCATTTTATCGATGCCTTCAAATGCGCCTCCGCAGATGAACAGGATATTCTGCGTGTTCACCTTCACCATTTTCTGCTCGGGGTGCTTGCGGCCGCCCTGTGGTGGCACCAGCACTTCAGAGCCTTCCAGCAGTTTCAGCATGGCTTGCTGCACACCTTCACCGCTCACGTCGCGGGTTATCGATGGGTTATCGCTTTTACGGCCTATTTTATCTATCTCGTCTATATATACTATGCCGCGCTCGGCGGCAGCCACATCAAAATTGCAGCTTTGCAGCAGGCGCGAGAGTATGCTTTCTACATCTTCACCCACATAGCCGGCCTCGGTAAATACAGTAGCATCTACTATGGCAAACGGCACTTGCAGCAGCTTGGCAATGGTTTTAGCCAGCAGGGTTTTACCCGTACCGGTCTCGCCTACCATGATGATGTTCGATTTCTCGATCTCAACATCATCGTCCTGCCTTACTTGTGTCAGGCGCTTGTAGTGGTTGTACATAGCCACGGCCAATACTTTCTTCGCATCGTCCTGGCCTATTACGTACTGGTCCAGGAAGGCTTTTATCTCTCTGGGTTTGTGTACCTTATGTTCTTTCAGGTCTTGCTTGTGGTCGGTCTTGGGTTTGTTATCGCCATTAGCTTCCTGCAGTAGGTGGTGCGCATTCTCAATACACTGGTCGCATATATTGCCCTTCATGCCTGTAAACAAGATGTTTACATCGCTTTCCATCCTGTCGCAGAAGGAACATTTCCTTTCGTTTTGTTTCGCCATTATTTCTTCACAAAAAATTTACCCTGCAAAGGTACGGATAACAAAACTATTTGCTATAAATGACAACGATCACTACATAATATGGTATGATGGGTAAATAACTATCTTGCAGCAGTTATGCAGGCGCTTTTTCAGGATACCAATGATGCCTCCGCCGGCCGCTTTGCCGATATCATACTTCCGCTCAACCTGTCGCAGATGCTCACCTACGGCATACCGCACGAGATGCAGGCATTGCTGCAGCCGGGTATGCGGGTAGAGGTGCAGCTGGGCCGCAATAAGCAGTATGCAGGTATAGTTGCGCGCATACACAATCAGCAGCCCGAAAGTTACCAGGTAAAACCCATCAAGAATATTATTGATGAAACGCCTGTGGTCAACGATATCCAACTCAAATTCTGGCAATGGGTGGGCGATTATTACATAGCCAGCCCGGGCGAGGTGATGCAGGCTGCGCTACCCGCACACCTCAAGCTCTCCGGCGAAACCATGCTGGAATGGGCACCTGTGCACGAAGATGTGGTGAATGAATGGAGCGATATCACCTACCCCGCCGCAGAGGCACTGGAACTGAGGAAAACACTCACCTTCAGCGAGTTGAAATCGCTGGTAGGCCAGCGCCATTTGATGCATGTGCTCAACGAGCTGCTGGAGAAAGAAGTAGTCAACATCAACGACCGTCTTGAGCCGGCCTACCGCCCGCGTACCGAGCGTGTAGTGAAGCTGGCTGAGGAATATAATAATGACACAGCCATGCATGCCTTGTTCAATGAACTGGCGCGCGCACCCAAACAACTGGATGTGTTGATGGCATATACAGAGCTTTCTATAAAAGAAGGTGTAGTGCGCCAGGCCGATCTGCTCGACCGCTCAAACGCATCGGCGGCACAGATAAAAGCCATGGCCACCAAAGGTATCTTCACTATTGCCGATGTGGCTGTTGACAGGCTGGGGTTTAAAGGTGGTGAAGAGCTGAGGGATATCGAATTCACCCCCGCACAATCAGTTGCTTACCTGCAATTAAACGAAGGCCTTGCAGAAAAGAACGTAGCCCTGCTGCAAGGTGTTACAGGCAGTGGTAAAACATTGCTGTATATCGAGAAGATAAAAGAAGTGATAGAAGCAGGCAGGCAAGCAATTCTGCTTTTGCCCGAAATTGGATTGACCACGCAACTCGTCAACCGTTTGCTGGCCTATTTTGGTGAGGAGCTTGGCGTATATCACTCCCGCTTCAGCAACAACGAGCGGGTAGAGATATGGGAGAAAGTACGCACCCACAAATACAAAGTAGTAGTAGGCCCACGCTCTGCACTATGGCTGCCTTATACTGATATTGGGCTTATCATAGTAGACGAAGAACATGATTCGTCCTACAAGCAGAAAGACCCTGCCCCTCGCTTCCATGCCCGCGATGCAGCCATATATCTTGCCTCGCTATATAATGCGAAGGTGATACTCGGCTCGGCCACACCTGCTGTTGAAAGCCTGTATAATGCAACCCAAGGTAAATATGCCTACGTACAGCTATCTGAGCGCTACATGGGTGTTAACATGCCAGCCATAGAGATCGTAAATGCAAAGTCCATAGACACAGTGCGCAGCCAGGGCTATGCATTGCTCACGCCCGAGTTGCAGCAGGCTATGGCTACCGCATTGCAAAACAAAAAGCAGATCATCCTCTTTCAAAACCGCCGTGGCTATGCGCCATTTCAGCTATGTATGGTATGCGGCTGGGTGCCGCAGTGTAAGAACTGTGCGGTATCACTTACTTATCACAAAAGCACCGATAAGCTGCATTGCCATTATTGTGGCCAGCGCTCGCCTGTTATACATACCTGTCCTGCATGTGGGGGCAACCGTCTGCAGAGCAAAACCTTTGGTACGGAGAAGATAGAGGAAGAGGTGCAAAAATGTTTTCCTGAAGCACGCGTGGCCCGTATGGATGTAGATAGCATGCGTGGTAAGGATAGTTTCTCCCGCTTGCTCAGCGATCTGGCCCGCCATAAAATAGATATACTCGTAGGCACGCAGATGGTAGTAAAAGGCCTCGACCTCGCGCCTGTTGCGCTGGTGGGCATCCTAAGTGCCGATAGTTTGTTAAGTTACCCTGACTTTCGTGTCAACGAGCGGGCTTTTCAACTGATGGAGCAGGTGAGTGGGCGTGCCGGCCGCACCGATGGTGCGGGCCGTGTGCTGATACAGGCACATAAGGTAGACCATCCCGTATTGCAATTGGTGCAGGAGCATGATGTGCAGCGCCTGTATCAGAATGAGATAGCCAGCCGCCAGCATTTTGCTTATCCACCTTTTGTAAGGCTTATAAAGATCACCTTCAAGCACAACGACGAGACCAAGGCCATAAAAGCCGCCGGACAAATGGCTACTGCATTGCAATCTATAGAAGGTATTGGCGTGCAAGGTCCCGCGCCGGCGCTGGTATCGCGCGTGCGCAACCAGTATATACAAGAGGTGTGGGTGAAGTGCCCGCGCGATAGCAAGCTGGTAACACGTGTAAAAAGCTTCATCAAAGAGCAGCGCCAGATAATAACCGGTGCGCGCGGCAATAGCAGCTTGCAGATACTGCCAGATGTAGACCCCGCATAAAATAACAACGGCGCCAGCGGCGCCCTTATTATTTATTTGTGTTTTTGTTATGGTATCAGGAAAGGATCGATCAGCTTCAAAACTTCATCTTTCCTCAGCGGCTCGTCAAAAGCACTACGCGCTGCTTCTGCCGATATTTTTTCACCATTCAGGCCCGTTATTTCAATGCCATTCTGTATGGTGCTGTTCTCGTGCGTGTATTGTTTTGCCAGCGATGGGTCTATCAGTTCGGTACTGTTATTCATTACCCATGGCTTTATGTTTTGTACACCTGCTTCCATACGCAGCATACGCACGCGTGCCGCATGCCTCGCCTCTATCGAGTGTATCGACAGCATATTGGTAAGGAATGTATTATTAGGCATCGATGGGATTATTTGTGCCTTATAAGCAGCAGTGCCAAGGTCTTCAATAGCCTGGGTAAGCTCCAGCAGCAGCAGGTAATCGCTAAATGCAGATTTATACATGCCATTGTTGTTGCCTTTACCACCGGTGAAGTCAAAGCCCGGGCGGTCCATAACGGTAGTGCCGGTAGAGTCAATCACCATTTGCAGAAACTTTACGTGTGCTGCTTCATCATCGCCCAGCTTCATGAAAGCTGCTTTCGCAGTGTCATTAGGGAAGATAGTTGGATCGGCAAGAACTTTGGTATAAAATGAGTCTTCCAGATATTCAAGTTGCAGTGCAAATACCAGCGCTTCGATGTATTGTTTTGCGGTACTGCCTTGTCCGTAGGCTTTTTTAAGAAAAGCACCCAGTGCAAAAGGTAGGGCTAGTGCTGTTACCTTGCTGCTGAAGCTTTTGAGTATGTGGCGGCGCGGGCTGGTCCTTTCGTGAAATTCAGGATCGGCATCCTGTAATATCGTAATTATCTTATTGAGATTCATGCGCTCCTTTTATTTAGTCGGTTGGCAGGTTTTTGGCCGAAAGTTTAGTCTTAATATATGTTGCTGTGATGGCCAGTACTTCGTCAGGAGATTTAAATTCCTCAAGGCCATATGCATCTGTAGTGCTGGCAAATGAATTCGTCAGCAACAACTCATGTATATATGCAGCATGCCTTCCCTCTACCGATACGATTTTACTGATCACTTCCACATTGTCGGCAGTTACCAGCAGCTTTGTTACACCGTTGTAAGCCATGATGCCCAGGTCTTCAAAAGTGCGGGCTGTAGCCAGTACTGAAGTACGGTCTTTAAAATCGATCATATTCAGGTCTATCTCCAGGTCGGGGATAGCATTTGCACCCAGTGCTTTTCTGAAAAACTCCCTGTGCGCCAGTTCGTGGTCGCGTATATCTTTCAGCAGTTCCAGTTCTGTACGGGTTATACCTTCGAATGGGGTTTCGCATGCACGAGCGTAGAAAGCATATTCCAGTTGCTCCAGCGCATAAGCGTAGTTCATTACACCTGCATCATTGCTGCCCAGGTCTATACTACCATCATCAGTTGTTGGTGTCACACCGTTGTCATCATCGTCTTTGCAGCCTGCTATCAGCAGCCCTGCTCCTGCTATTCCCGCATAGTTGAGAAATTGTCTGCGGGATACGCCTGCACTAGCTTCTGCCGTTTCAGTATACCCCTTCAGTTCTTCTTTCATAAGCCGTTTTTAATAGTAGTCAGTTTATATTAACCGTACTGTTTTTGCCAACTGAACATACGACACAACACCTATCACGACTGTCAAAAACAATCATGAAAAAACAGAAAACGGTTAGTAAATCTAATATATGTTATCTGCTTTTCATAGCGTTAGCCTCGAAAAGTAATATTAATCTACCAATTTCTATAAATGCAATATGAAAATGGGCCTGAACCGGCCCCTGAAACCCTTAGTTTTTGCCTATTACAAACACAAATGGGGTATCTGTACGCTCGCGCAGGGCTATCCCTACTTTCTTTTGCTGGCTGATGATCTTATAGCGTTGCAGGTCTACTATTTCCAGGGTTGGGGTGTGCAGTTTTTGCATACCGCTGTAGCGCAGGTAGTTGGCCAGGAAACTGCCGTCTTCCTTGCTGGTTGAGAGGATGTCCATCCTGAAATGTGTCCATACTTTGTCTTTATCGCTCCACATACGCTACAGGTTTTAGAATCAATGAAAACGCTTGGGTTTGTACGCCCTGTTAATATCGGTGCCACATCCGCAGCCTTTTTTAGTTGTACTACAACTTTGTGCCACCAGGGCAAAAACCGATAAAAGAATTATCAAAACCGTAACCTTATTAGTCTTCAGGCGCATCTTAATTGATCTACTTTTGTAAAAATAAGGATAATTGGGCACCAATAGATCACTCCGGATTTTGATATCTCCCCTCGATTGGGGGCTGGGTCATACCACGCGTTGCGTACCATTGATAGCCTACATGCAGCAACTGGGGCATGTTATTACATTTGCGGGTAATGAGTGGCAGCGTGCTTATATCACTGAAACCTTCCCGGGTATAGATACAATCCATATCGATGGCTATGAGGTGCACTACCCGCGCCAGGGTTGGGAGTTTATGCTCAACCTATTCCGCCAGATACCCCGCCTGCTCAAAACCATTAAAAAAGAGCATGCGGCGCTCATGAACATAACGGCCACCCGCCAGTTCGATGCCATCATCAGCGACAACCGCTATGGCCTTTACCACCCCACCATACCCAGTGTCATCATGACGCACCAATTGCTGGCCAAAAGCGGCATGGGCGCTATTTTTGATGATATACTGCGCCGCATACACTACCGCCGCCTGCAATGGTATAGCCAATGCTGGGTGATAGACGTGCCGGGCAAACCCAACCTTAGCGGCACGCTGGGCAACCCGCGTGTAATACCCGATAATGCAAAATTTCTGGGGCTGCTCTCGCAGATAACCCCGCAGCAGGGCACCGAACAACACCTGATGATATTGCTCTCGGGCCCCGAGCCGCAGCGCACCATCCTGTCGGAAATACTATGGAAGCAGGTGCAGGATCATAAAGGCAAAGTGGTGTTTGTAGAAGGCAGCAACAATGCTACCAAGCCACAAAGTATACCCACACATATCAGTTACTACACGCGCATTACCAAAGAGCAGCTGGAGCCACTATTGGTAGCAGCCAGTATGGTGATATGCCGTAGCGGATACTCAACGGTGATGGATCTGGTAGCCTTGGGTAAAAAAGCCATCTTCATACCCACACCCGGGCAAACCGAACAGGAATACCTGGGTGCACACCTGCACAAAGAAGGTGTGTATTACTGTGCGCACCAGTCACATTTCAACCTGCAAAAAGCTTTGGTAGGTGCGGCTAAATTCCCCTACAAAAAGCCCGCGCTCAAAAATCCTATGGAGCAGTATAAGACTGTAGTAAAAGACTGGCTGGATAGTTTGTGATATATCAGTTATAAACTGCAGCATACAGGATGGGTATGCTTTATGGGCATATAATCCTATACTATTTCATTGCGCAAACCATTCTCCCTTATTTTTACAGTATACCGTTGTAAAAAACGATAGCTGTACATGAACAATATTTTGCTGGTAGAAGACGAAGCGCATGTGGCGTCCCTCATCATCCGCAGCCTGGGCGAGGAAGGGTATGAGGTGAGCCTGGCACCCGATGGCAACACCGGCCTGGATATGGCTATGCAGAATGGGTTCGACCTTATTATACTCGATATTATGCTGCCGGGCCTCAATGGGCTGGAAGTGTGCAAACGTATACGCGCGGCAGGCAATACTACTCCGGTGCTTATGCTCACCGCATTGGGTACTACGCAAAACGTGGTAGCCGGTCTTGATAGTGGGGCCGACGATTACCTGGTAAAGCCATACAAGCTGGCAGAGCTGCAAGCCCGCGTGCGCAGCATGATACGCCGTGGAGCATCGGCTGCGCCGGTGGCTAATAATGCAGATGTCATACCGGGCAATAGCATGCAGCTGGCCGATCTTATACTGAACCTGGATGATAAAACAGCATCTCGTGGGGGCCGTAAGATAGAGCTGACCGCTACCGAATACCGCCTGCTGAAATACCTGCTGGCCAATAAGAAAAAGCTGGTATCGCGTATGGATATACTGGAAGAGGTTTGGGGTGTTGATTTTAACATGAACACCAAAGTGGTGGATGTATATGTGAACTACCTGCGCAAGAAAATAGATAAAGACCACGATGATAAACTCATACACACCGTAGTAGGCATGGGTTATATACTGAAGGAAAACTAGGCTATGAAGATACAGCACCGTATAGCACTCATATTTGCCCTGCTCACCATGAGCATTGTACTTACCGTTACCCTGGCCGATTACTACATTGCCAACCAGAATACGTTCGAGGATTTTTACAAACGCCTCGAGATACGTGCCATCGTAGCCGCCCGCACGCAGTTCGAGAAGGAGAATATAGCCAGCGCTACCTACGAAGAGCTGCGCAACACCCACCTCGAAACCCTACCCAAAGAGCAGGAGTATTTTATTTCTGTAAACAACTTGAATGCTGATATCATTGCCAGCAAGCTGCAGCTCCCCGATGTTTTTTACAACAATGCCATACAGCGCGGCAGCGCCCAGCATCGCGATCACAATGTGTTTTATTACGGTTACCTCTACAAGCAGAGTACCGGCAACAAACTGGTCATCATATCGGCCCGCAACGAGTTTATTGACTCTTACCTCAGCACGCTTAAGCGCACCATATTGCTCAGTATCATCATTACCTCTATCGTATCGGTAATGATTGGCCTGTGGTTCTCTAAATTCATACTTATGCCCGTGCGTATGATCACGCACAAGATGATTGAAATAACCCCCGGCCGCCTGCACCTGCGCCTGCCGGTGAATAAAGGCAACGATGAGATAGCACACCTTGCAGAAACATTCAACCTCATGCTGGATAGGCTGGAGGCTACTTTCGAAACGCAGAAGAACTTTATCAGCAATGCCTCGCACGAGCTCAATACCCCACTCACCGCCATCATTGGCGAGAGCGAGTATGCCCTCAGCAAGCAGCGCAGCGCCGATGATTATGTCAACTCGCTCTCAGTAATATACAGCGAGGCCGAACGTCTGAAGAAAATCACCAGCAGCCTGCTGCACCTGGCGCAAACCGGCTATACAGGACAGCAGAAGGATTTTGCAATGGTACGTATAGATGAGGTGGTGTACACGGTAAAAGCCACGGTAGATAACATTATTCCCGGCAATCAGGTCTTTATCGATCTTGGTCTTATGCCCGAAGACGAAAGCAAGCTACAGGTACGCGGCAACGAGCAACTGCTGGAGCTGGCCATCACAAATATCGTACTCAACGGCTGCAAATATTCTAACAACAAGCCGGTGAGCATCACTATTGCGGCTACGCATACCAGAGTGATAGTGGCGATAGAAGATCAGGGTATTGGTATACCCCAGCACGAGATCGCATTTATATACGAGCCATTCTTCCGCGCCTCCAACACCGGCAAATTCAATGGATATGGTATAGGTTTGCCCCTGTCGCGTAATATAGTACGTATGCACCATGGCGAGCTGGAGGTAACATCGGAAGAGAATGCAGGCACTAAAGTGCGCATACTGCTGCCCCTCGCATCGGCTGTAGATGTTAAGGTGGTTTAACGTTTCTTACCGCATTCTTACCACATTCTTATCGTATTCTTTAGCTGTACTTACGGCTTCCTAATACCGTGGGTTCATCTTTGCTTCATAAAAACAGTTAAACTTATGAAGCATATCCTCATACCAACAGATTTTACGATAGCATCGTTGAAGGCAGTGCAGGCAGCAGTGGGCGCTTATGAGGGCGAGCAACTGAAAATTACACTGTTTCACCTGCTGGAACCCAATGATATTGGTTCGCTATTCCGCTCTATGCGCAACAAGCATTACGAGATGGTGACGGACGATTTCAACGAAGCCTGCCAGATATTGCACAACAGGCACAGCACGGCTATCAGCGCTATGCACATCAAATTCGGCTTTGGCACTACAGTGCGTTATATAGAAAATTTCCTCGAAGGCCTTAAGGTGGATACCATTGTGCATTGCGGCGATATATACTTACAGGAGACATCGCCACGCAGCGTTGCTATGCTACCCTTGCTGCTGCGTAGCGGTTATCCTGTCAACACCCTGCAATCACCAAGAGCCGCCCAGCTTTCAGACCTGAATTCATTACCGCAGAGAGATATTAAGATACCTAAAGAAAGGGAGGAGAGTTATGCTACTACGAAGTAATATACCGTTCAAATATATCATCGGCAAAATATGGCCGGGTATTATCATCGTCACCATCTACTCTACAGTAGTGGCGGCGCTGTACAACAATTTCCATTTTACCCGCATCAGCATACCGCTGAGCGTACCTATGATACTGGGTACGGTTATCTCGCTGCTATTGGGTTTCCGCTCCAACCAGGCATACGACCGCTGGTGGGAGGCGCGTATTATATGGGGTGCTATCGTCAACGATTCCCGTTCAATATCCCGCCAGATACTCACCTTCACCAATGGCTATCAGGATCAGGAGTTGCAGCAGTTCCGCCAGCGTTTCATCCGCCGCCAGATGGCGTGGACCATCGCGCTGTCAAAATCGCTGCGTAAAGAAAAAGTACTGCCGGCCATCAAGGGCTATATGGTAGAGGAAGAGATACAGTTTGTGTCGAGGTATACGAATATACCCGCCGCTATACTGGAGCTGCATGGCCGCGATATAGCCTACGCGCTCGATATGGGTTGGGTCAACCAGTTTCAGCAGGTAGCGCTCGATGAGTCTATTACGCGCCTTTGCGATGCCATGGGTAAATGTGAGCGTATCAAGAATACTGTATTCCCGGCTACATATAGCCTGTACATACACTTCGCGATGAACTTGTTTATTATGATGCTCCCATTCAGCCTTATTGAGTTCTTCGGTTTTGTGGAGATACCTATGGTTATAGCTATCGCGGCATCGTTCATGCTCATCGAGAAAATGGCCATCCATCTGCAGGATCCATTCGAGAACAAGCCTACAGATACGCCTATGACCACAATATCAAAAACTATTGAGCGAGATCTGAAACAAATGCTCAATGATTATAAAATACTCGAAGCTGAGCCTGAGACCAGCAAGAGCTACTATGTACTTTAAGTTTGACGTGCTAATTGGTAAATTGACAGGTTGAAAACACGAAGCCGCCTTTCCAGGCGGCTTCTACTATTTTGCTTGAATGTTGACATAATAGGTTGTTCAGCTATATAAAAACTAAAAGCCGCCTGGAAAGGCGGCTTTTGCTTATTTAAACAACACGGGTCTCATGCTTAGTTATAAGCATAGCCCACACCTTTTTTGATCGACTGCACCTGTCCCCAGCTGCCGCCGTCATCGCTTTTGCGGTCTATATCTTTATCGGTGGTGATGAATACAAACGGGCATCCGTTCTCTGCAGCATCCATTTTCAGTTTTTTCAATGCTGTTTTATCGCTACCCTCGCCGGTGCGGTAGTTTATCTGCCTGGTTTTTCCTTTCAGTTCCGTACGCCTTTTCAGCCCGGCTACTTCATCTGTGTTCTGTATCACTATCACGTTTTCCCAGTCTTCTTTGCTGCGCACTATTATCCTGTCGCTCACATCCTGCACACGTTTGCTTTTGCCAAATACTACTCTGGCAACGGCGTATTTGCCCAGTGTTTGTTGCGCATCTTCATCTACATAGGTGAAGGTTACCGTCTTTTCAGATACTTTCAGCACTTTGCCGCCTACTATCTCTCCGTTGTGCAGGTATATCGAGTCGGCCTGCGCATTTGCGGTAAGGGTGGATGCAGCCATTACTGTAGCCGCTATAAATAATGTCTTCATTCCTGTTGCCATTGTCATCGTGTTCATTTTTTTTGGTTGTTTATATCAAAACACGCTTCGTGGCAATTACCCCTACGCTATCCCAAAAGAAAATTGTTAAGAAATATATAAGGGCAGCTTTGTTGTATACATGATTTTCTAATGCCATACCTTCGCGCCGTGAACGCGAAGACCAAAGCACACCTTGCCTTGCTGGGTGCCAATCTTTTTTACGGGGCCGGTTTTACGGTAGCCAAGAGCATCATGCCCCGGCTGATAGAACCACTGGGTTTTATCTTCATCAGGGTAAGCGTAGTGACGCTCTTGTTTTGGCTCAGCTTTGCCGGTGGAGAAGGTTACCGCACCAGGATCGCTAAGAAAGACTGGCCAATATTGATATTAGGAGGCTTGTTTGGCGTTGCGCTCAACCAGATGCTGTTTTTCCTCGGCCTCAATCTTACCTTCCCTATCCACGCTTCACTTATTATGATGAGCACTCCCTTGCTCATCACGGTCATCTCTATTTTTGTATTAAAAGACAAGCTCAGTTGGGATAAATATCTTGGCTTGTTCCTCGGTGTTAGCGGTGCGGTATTGCTCATGAGCTTTGGTAAAGAGCTTACCCTTACCGGCAACTCCGCCCTGGGCGATCTGTTCGTATTCCTCAATGCGGCTTCTTATGCCATCTATCTTGTTATCATCAAGCCGCTCATGCAGCGCTACCGGCCTATTATAGTAGTGCGTTGGGTGTTCCTGTTCGGCTTCTTGTTTGTGTTGCCATTTGGCTGGCCGCAATTTGCTGCTATCGATTGGTCGCTGTTTCAGCCTAAAGATTTCACAGCGCTCGGCTTCATCGTCATCTGCACCACTTTCTTCACCTATTTGTGGAATATGTATGCCCTCCAACATATCACACCTGCCGTCGCTGGTGCATATATCTACCTGCAACCCCTGTTTGCGGCTGTCATCTCTATCATTTATCTAGGCGAAGACCTCACTATTACAAAACTTATCGCCTCAGCCCTCATTTTCACTGGCGTCTATCTCGTCAACTTCGGTTTCAAAAAGAAAATAAATACAGCAAAATAGGATTTTATTTTGTATATTTGCTATTATAAATCACCCTCGTTATTGCGAGGGTAGTTATCTCACGATATACCACCCGTCATTGCGAGAAGGTCACGCAGTGACCGACGAAGCAATCTTGCGAAATAAGAGTAAGTAAAATGAACCCTATCAACCCACACACCATCCCGGCGAAGCCGGACATCGATCATCCCTCCTTATTTAAGGAGGGACCGAGGGTGGTTGTAACAACACCACCCCTCCTTGCCAAGGAGGGGACGGGGGAGGTGACCACTCGACATGTAAATAACTACACAACACACCGAAAACGCCACACCGGGGAGAAGTAGGAATCTGACAAAAACCGCAACAAACCGCAACAACTGTAGCACGTACCGAATAACTCAAAAAACTATAAATCCCGGCTATACAGCCATAATTCCGCCGTACTGTCATTATTGTATCTTTGTCTTACTGACATTTTAGCAATTTCAGGTATTGGTAAGTAATTTGATAATTAAGTAATAAAACAGAATAGAAGATGGGAGCTTATTTAGGATATTACGTATTGGCAGGCATCATGTTCCTGGTGGGCATGGCCGTCAGTGCAAGGCTGAAAAGCAAGTTTAAAGAATACGGCGAAATACCGCTGAGCGAAGGCCTCACAGGTAAGGAAGTAGCAGAACGTATGCTGAAGGAGAATGGTATATACGATGTGCAGGTAGTATCAGTAAACGGTTTCCTTAGCGACCACTACAACCCTGCCGATAAAACAGTTAACCTCAGCCCCGAAGTGTATTCAGGCCGCAGCATATCTGCTGCAGCGGTAGCTGCCCACGAGTGCGGCCACGCCGTGCAGCACGCCACAGCATATAGTATGCTGCAGCTGCGCAGCAAGCTGGTGCCTGTGGTGCAGATCAGCACTACACTATCGCAATGGGTTATTATGGCTGGTATCGGTATCCTGGGTTTCGGCGGTGGCAACCAAACATTGCTGCTGATAGGTATTGCATTGTTTGCCATGTCTACGTTGTTCTCCGTTATCACACTGCCTGTTGAGTACGATGCCAGCGCACGCGCCCTCAGGTGGATGGAAAGCACACACCTCACCACCCGTGGCGAGCACGACCAGGCCAAAGATGCATTGAAATGGGCAGCGCGCACCTACCTGGTGGCGGCTATCGCTTCAATTGCTACCTTAGTATATTATATCATGATTTTCCTGAACCGCAGGGACGATTAAAAACATAGAAACAATGCACGTACAACAGCTGTATACAAATTGCCTGAGCGAGGCAGCCTATTTTATAGCCAGCGAAGGCGAAGCGGCGGTGATAGACCCCCTGCGCGATATTGATGCCTATCTGAAGCTTGCTGAAGAGAAAGGTGTTAAGATCAAATATATTTTCGAAACTCATTTTCATGCCGATTTCGTGAGTGGCCACCTCGAGCTGTCGAAAGCTACAGGTGCGCCCATCGTATATGGCCCTAATACTACAGGCGCGGGTTTCCAGTTTCACCTGGCTGCCGATGGCGAAGAATTCACCATAGGCAAGCTGAAAATGAAAGTACTGCACACCCCCGGCCATACGCTGGAGAGCACCTGCTACCTGCTGAACGATGAGCAAGGCAAGCCATATTGCGTATTTACAGGCGACACCCTGTTTGTAGGCGATGTAGGCCGCCCCGACCTGTTTAGCGGCAACCTAAGTAAAGAAGAACTGGCGGGTATGATGTACCACAGCCTGCAAACCAAAATAAAAACACTGGCCGATGATGTGATCGTGTATCCGGCACACGGTCCCGGCTCATCTTGTGGCAAAAACCTTGGTCCGCAAACCTACAGCACCATAGGCGAGCAGAAAGCATCGAACTATGCCCTGCAGGAGATGACACAGGAAGAGTTTATAAAAACCGTGACAGAAGGTTTGTCTAAGCCACCGGCTTACTTCCCGCTCAATGCGAGCATCAACAAAAAAGGCTACGATAGCATGGACGATGTAATGGCGAAAGCCATGCAACCACTTTCGGTTGATGCCTTTAAGGCCAAAGAGCAGGAAGGCGCGTGGATACTGGATACACGCCACGCTACGGTATTCACGCAAGGTTTTGTGCCCAACTCCATCAGCATAGGCTTAGAAGGCCGCTTTGCGGAGTGGGCGGGTAGCCTTCTGCCGCTAAAGCAACCGCTGATATTGGTTACAGAGCCCGGTATGGAAAAAGAAAGCGCCGTGCGCCTGGCCCGTGTAGGTATCGATAATATACAAGGCTACCTTGATGGCGGTGTACAGGCTTGGTCTGATGCTGGTCAGGAGCTGGATATGATCATAGACATAGAGCCCGATGAGCTGGCTATGGATATACCGCACGATAACAAGATGGAGATACTGGATGTGCGCAAACCAACCGAATTTGATACGGCACACGTAAAAGGTGCGCACAACCTGCCGCTGGATACCATGATGGATACACTGAACCTGGCTATGGTAGATAGCGAGGCTAACCTGTACATACACTGCGCAGGTGGCTACCGCTCGGTAATAGCGGCTTCGCTGCTCAAGCGTCAGGGTTTCCACAATATGCGCAACGTACTAGGCGGCTTTGGCAAGATGAAGGACATAGAGAATATGCCCATCGTAAAGCCCGAAGCACAGAAAATATAAAGCAAAGCCCCATCCGGGGCTTTTGTTTTTTTAAAAACTCGCCCCGGGGCTATAAAAATTTACACATATAAAGCTATATTTGAGACAGACATTGACTGCTATGAATAAAAAACGACTGTCTTTCCTCTGCCTGTCGCTGGCAGCTAGCCTGGGTTTTGCAGGCACAAGCTACGCGCAGGGTAGTTCCGATCCCGGCTTGTCAACCGTTGGCGCTATGCGCTCCGGTGCCGGTGTGGTGATCGTGGATGATGTAATGGAGAACCATAAAGCGCAACTGAGTGTAGGCCATACCTTCGCCGAAGGCGAGCGTGGCACTAATATCAATATACCTACATTGGAGGGCCGCATACCTGTGCTGGAGCACGGTTATTTCGATTTTAAGCTGCCTATATACGCTGCTAAAGGCGAACTGGCCAGCGTTGCCGGCCTTGGCGATGCAAGCGTAACGTATACCCACCACTGGTACAACCTGGAGCAATTCAGCTTTCAGGCTACGGGTGGTCTCAAACTGGGTATGGGCAACTCTACCATCACCGATGGCTCGGGCCGCCCGCTGCCTATGACCTACCAGAGCAGCCTGGGTACTACCGATCTGATGATTGGCGCCAACGTAATGTGGAAGAAATATGTAACACTGGCTGCAGGTTATCAGCAGCCTATCATACGCTATACCGAGAACGATTACCTGCGCATGTCGCCGGCAAACGAGTTAAGCTACAGCACGGTTGATTACCCACTGTCGCGCAAGCTATACCGCAATGGCGATGTAATGATGCGCCTTGAAGGCCATTATAGCGGCGAGCGCGCAGGTATCTCTGCCGGCCCGTGGGCTATCTACCACCTTGCCAACGATCTGTATCAGGATGAGACAGGCCGCTGGCGCGAGCTGAATGGCTCTGAAGGCTTTACCCTGAATGTAGCAGGTAATGCATACATACGCTGGGGCCGCCTTGGCGAGTGGAAGTTTGATGTAACAGCTGCACTGCCTGTTGTTAAGCGTGATATTGCCCCGGATGGCCTCACCCGCCAATGGATGGTAACACCTCGTCTTACCTACTTCTTCGGCCAGCAGGTGCTTATTTTCTAAGCGAAACTGAATTAAGATATTGAGGGGTAGCATTGCTACCCCTCGTTTTTTTTAACAGATATACTATTATGGGGTATGCAGACTAATCTAATAAGTCTTTAATTTCGCCTGCGAATTTTACCCCTAATGCAAAGAGTAGTAGTAACAGGTATCGGCACGATTAATCCGCTAGGTAATAACGTGCAGGAATACTGGAATGGCCTTGCCAATGGCGTGAGTGCTGCAGCGCCCATTACCAAGTTCGATACATCAAAATTCAAAACGAAGTTTGCCTGCGAGATCAAGAATTACGATCCTCTGCAATACTTTGAGAAAGGCGAAGCCCGCAAATACGATGTGTTTAGCCAGTATGCGCTGATAAGCGTTGATGAGGCCATAAAGCAATCGCGGCTGCTGGACGCTGAAGTAGATATGGAGCGTGTAGGTGTGATATGGGCATCGGGGCTCGGTGGCAGCACCACGCTAGAAGATCAGTTTGGTGAGTTTATAGAGGGCGATGGTACGCCACGCTTCAATCCTTACCTGATACCTAAGATGCTCATCAATATAGCGGCGGGTCTTATCTCCATCAAGTATGGCTTTAAGGGTGTAAACTATGTAGCAGTTACGGCCTGTGCCGCAGGCAACAGCGCCATCATCGAAGCCTTCAATAACATACGCTGGGGTAAAGCTGATGTGGTAGTAACCGGTGGGTCGGAAGCTGGTATCACTCAGGCATCTATGGGTGGCTTTGGCTCTATGAAGGCTTTATCTACCCGGAACGACGAGCCTGCCAAAGCATCGCGCCCATTCGATAAACACCGTGAGGGCTTTGTAATGGGCGAAGGTGCAGGTGCATTGGTACTAGAGTCTTACGAACATGCTATGAAGCGCGGTGCCACCATACTAGCTGAGATTGTAGGTGGCGCTATGACGGGTGATGCCTACCATATATCGGCCAGCCACCCCGAAGGCGAAGGTGCTGCGCGTGCCATGAAGCTGGCGCTGCAAGAGGGGGGCCTTACCATGCAGGATGTAGATTATATAAACGCACATGCTACCTCAACACCAGTTGGTGATGCCAGTGAGATAGCCGCGATAAAAACCATGTTGACAGACCTGCCAGGTAAGCGGGTAGCTGTAAGCGCAACCAAATCTATGACAGGACATTTGCTGGGCGCGGCAGGTGCTATAGAAGCAATAGCCTGTATACAAGCATTGCAGCATGGTGTGATACCACCATCAATAAATATAGACGAGCTGGATGATGCTATACCTGATAATATTGAAGTAATAGCTAACACAGCGGTGCCTCGAGAACTGAATGTGTGCATCAGCAATACATTCGGCTTTGGGGGGCACAATGCAATAGTAGTAATGAAGAAATGGAAATAAGAAAGGCGGGTTATTAACCCGCCTTTCTTTAGTCAATACGTTTTATATCTGCACCCAGTGCATTGAGGCGCTCATCTATGCGCTCGTAGCCACGGTCTATCTGGTCTATATTCTGTATCGTGCTTTTGCCCTGTGCTGAGAGTGCTGCTATCAGTAGCGCAACACCCGCACGAATATCCGGCGATACCATGGTGATGCCACGCAGCATTACTTGTTTATCCAGCCCTATTACCACCGCACGGTGCGGATCGCAAAGTACTATCTGTGCGCCCATCTCTATCAGTTTATCTACAAAGAACAAGCGGCTTTCGAACATCTTCTGATGTACCAGCACCGTGCCTTTGGCCTGGGTAGCCACTACCAGTATTATACTCAGCAGATCGGGTGTGAAGCCCGGCCACGGATGATCGTATACGGTAAGTATAGAACCATCAATAAACTTCTGTATGCGGTAGCTATCCTGCTCAGGCACATGTATATCGTCGCCAATGATTTCCAGCTTTATACCAAGGCGCTGGAATGTTTCCGGGATATTGCCGAGGTGCTTGATGCCTACATCTTTGATAAGGATATCGCTCTGCGTCATAGCAGCAAGGCCAATGAATGAACCTACTTCGATCATATCCGCAAGCAGCGTGTGCGTGCATCCACCAAGGCTGCTTACCCCTTCGACAATAAGCATGTTGGAACCAATACCGCTGATATGCGCACCCATGCTGTTGAGCATATTGCATAGCTGCTGCACATAAGGTTCGCAAGCAGCATTGTATATAGTAGTGGTGCCTTGCGCCATTACGGCGGCCATCAGTATATTAGCCGTACCCGTTACTGATGGTTCTTCCATCAGTATATGGCCACCACGCAGGTTGGTACCGTCAAGAGAAAAAAGGCTTTCTTCACTATCGTAAGTAAAGGCAACACCCAGGCGCTCGAAACCACGTATGTGGGTATCGAGCCTGCGGCGGCCTATTTTGTCGCCACCGGGCTGCGGTATATGCGCTTTGTGAAAACGAGCCAGCATAGGGCCAGCGAGCATCACAGCGCCACGTAGCTTGCCTGATTTCTTTTTGAAAGCTTTATCAATGAAATAGTCGGGATTTATGGCATCGGCCTGTAGTATAATACTGTTTGGCGCAGGTCGTGTTGCCTTCACTCCCATATCTTCCAATAGCTCGATGAGGGTATTTACATCGAGTATATCGGGAACATTGTTGAATGTAACAGGATCGCTGGTAAGCAAAGCTGCACATAATACCTGCAGGGCTTCGTTTTTGGCACCCTGTGGCTTTATGGTACCATGTAGCTTGCGGCCGCCCCTGATCTCAAAAGCGCTCATGTGGTGTGGCTATTGTTGTTTTTTATTCTTGTTGAATTTACGGTTTTTATTATAGCCATTTCCATTGCTATAGCCGCCCCCGCCATTGTTGTTGTTGTTATTATTGCTGTTATTCCTGTTGCCACCACCCTGGCCTTTGAAGTTGCGGTTATTATTGTTCCTGTTATTATTATTATTACCGCCTTGTTTGAAACTACGTGTATCGAAATGAACCCTGTAGCCGCCTGTTTCATATGTTAGCTCACCATTGGTCAATACAGCCAATTCGTTTTTGATCATATCATCGTGCACAGGCTCTTTGTGCCAGTTGATATAAGCCAGCTTCATGTAATAGCCAATGGTTTGCGTGAAGGCCTGCTTTTTTTCAGGATCAGTTTCTGCCAACGCTTTTTTAATAAGTGCATCCAGGTTTTTACCAACGTGGCGGTGCTTTATATACTCCTGCGGATAAGGAAGGCGCTCGGGTTTTTTAAATACTTCCTCGCGCGTTGGTGTAGGGTATGGGCTATCAACATCCAGCCTGAAATCTGTCATCTGGTGCAGGTGATCCCACAGCTTGTGTTTATAATCTTCTATAGTTTTTAAATGTGGGTTGAGCGTGCCCATCAGTTCGATGACAGCTTCTGCATTTTTTAGCCTGCGTGCACGGTCTTCAATGGTTAGTATATATTCAACCATCCTTTGCACATTACGTCCGTATTCCGGCATCAGCAGTTTGCTGCGCCTAGTATTGTATTCCATTATATTAAAGAATAATAGTGTTAAAAAATATATAGCGCGATAGATTGAAAGTGTTGACAGGCTGCGGCCGTGGATAGATGTTGGCCATCAGCTGCCTGAGGCACGCTGTATAACAAAGATAGGGAAAATGAATTTAGAAAATATCTTCACCCTTTTGTAAACGCACTAATAGCGGTTTAGCTCTCTTGTAGAGCTTTTTAGCATTAGCCACGCTTTGGATGACTATTTTTTTATCGCTATTGGTTTCGGCATTTTTTTCAATAAACAGGATCTGCTCATGCATACCTATAATATTGATAACGTGCAAACTTGATTTGATAGCATGTGCCTGACGGCTTAGCTCATACCAATTTTCGGCATCAATGAGCTTATCCATATTTTTCAATGCTTTATCAGTAGACTCAATAAATATGTCTATTACATTACTGACATGGGTTTTATCGTTGTTTGTAACCTCAATCAGAAAGCTCAGGTCTAATATCTCGTTCACCATCTCATATACAAAATATCAAATAAAGCCGATGAACCATAATTAAATATTCACAATATTAATTTGGTATTAAAAGCATGATTTCAAATAGCGATGTTTATAAGTAAATTACTGGTTATCAATTTTTTTTATTAGCAACAATAAAAATATGTTTATAATATTCATATTTATAATGTTTTTCTACATTTAATGAGTAACTTTGCTACCGTCGAAACTTATAGAGAGAACAATAACCCGGGAATAAGTGTTGATTAGCAATACTTTGAAAATTCACTAATGATGCCATATAGATTACGTATACTGCCCCGCTGGTTAATATTTGCATTAGACCTGCTCGTAGTTCTGGCATCTTTGTTCCTGTCGTTTGTATTAAGGCTGAATTTTGACCTTGAAGGTGTATCGCAATACAATATGTCGATAACACTGGGAACATGCCTGGTACTAAACGGGGTATTATTTTATTTTCTCAAAAGCTATGTTGGTATCATCCGTTTCACCAATATAGAAGATACATTCAGGCTGTTGATTGTAAACTCAATAGCGGCAGTATTCTATTTTTCTATCAACTTTATCGCCAGCTATTCAACAGACGGTAACCCGCTGTTTCCCGTATCCGTAGTATTTATCAATTTCTTCGTTGCCAACTTTTTGTTGATAACATATAGGTTTCTGGTGCGTTATTTTTTCCGTTATTACCAGAGCAATCAGAACAATAAAAGCAGTGGCTCTCTGAAAACTTTGAAAGCTGCGGTGTACGATGCTAAAGCCGAAGGGCAACAGGCTAAGAAAGTGATAAACGAATATGAAAATGGTGGCTTGCAGATAGTAGCGTTTATGGACGAGGACCTGGGCAAGGGCAGCAAAACCATTGACGGCCTGCCCATATACAATACAGATGAAAGCGGGTTTATAAAATTGAAGGAAGATGGTGTAAACACACTGATCATAGCTAATAGGAATATACCCATTGATAAACTGAACCAACTGGTAGATGACAGCCTGCAGTGGGGTATAAAAGTACAGCAGGTACCTCCTGTATCGCAATGGCTGAATGGTAAACTGGATACGCAACAACTGAAAGATATCAATATTGAAGACCTGCTGGACAGGGAGATTATTAAGATAGATAACGAGAAGATTCATTTTGAGCTGAAAGGAAAGAAGATATTGGTAACAGGTGCTGCAGGATCGATAGGTAGTGAGCTGGTGCGCCAGTTGTGCAACTATCGCCCATCTCTGATCATACTATGTGATAAAGCAGAAACGCCGATACATGAGCTGCACCTTGAAATAAAGGAGAACTATAAAAAGACAAACGTAAAAGCATACATCGGCAATATTTGCGACAAAGTGCGTATGGAGCACTTGTTTGAGATATATAACCCCGATGTGGTGTTTCACGCAGCAGCATACAAGCACGTGCCGTTGATGGAAGACCATCCGTCGGTAGCGGTGCTGAACAATGTATTGGGCACGCGCAACCTTGCAGAACTTGCAGTGGCAAATGGTGTAGAGAAATTCGTGATGGTATCGACAGATAAGGCGGTGAACCCAACGAATATAATGGGTGCCAGCAAGCGCATTGCTGAAATATTTACGCAAAGCTACTACCGCCACCTCGCACATGAAGACGGAACAGATGCGATAACAACCAAGTTTGTTACCACACGCTTCGGTAACGTGCTTGGCTCAAACGGCTCGGTAATACCGAGATTTAAAAAACAACTTGAAGCTGGAGGCCCGATAACAGTAACAGACCCTGAGATAACACGTTTCTTTATGACCATACCTGAAGCCTGTCGCCTGGTAATTGAGGCCGGGGTAATGGGACAAGGTAATGAGATATTTGTGTTCGATATGGGCAAACCGGTGAAGATAGTAGACCTTGCGAGGAAGATCATAAAACTTGCCGGCAAAGAGCCCGAGATAGATATCAAGATCGTATTTACAGGATTGCGCCCGGGCGAGAAACTGTACGAAGAATTGTTGAACAACGCAGAAAACGTAATGCCAACGTATCACGACAAGATACTGATAGCAAAAGTGAAGGAGTACGATTTTGATTATGTGCGTGAAAAGATAGACAAGCTGATAGCTAGTGCTAAGCAACACTATACATTGGAAACTGTAGGCCTGATGAAAGAACTGGTGCCTGAGTTTGTAAGCAACAACTCTATCTACGAATCGATACAGCTTGATAAGCTGAAAGATTAATATCTACTACTAAAAGAATAGCTTTTTTACTGTAAGTGAGATGACACGAAAATAGTTGGCAACAGAAGGGTTGCTGATAAATATTGTGTTGAGCCTTATCTTTTCAGGCATAATATGCGCTATGTAATATGCTTCGGGGTCAGGTTGTTGTGCCAGTAGTTCAGCTTCGTTGGCATAGGCAATAGATGCAAAATCGGTAATGCCGGGCCTTACTTTTAATATCAAACGTTGTTCGGGAGTATATAACGCAACATATTTTTTCACTTCGGGGCGTGGGCCTACAATGCTCATATCGCCAAGTAATACATTGACCAGCTGCGGCAATTCATCGAGCTTATACTTGCGTAAAAAGCGGCCTACAGGTGTAATGCGTGTATCTCCACCAACAGTGAGCTGGCCCAAATGTTCTTTTCCCGTACTCATGGTGCGGAACTTGATCATCAGGAATTCCTCACCATCTTTGCCCACACGCTTTTGCCTGAAAAGCACTCTGCCCTCGGAACTGAGCTTAATACAAACTGCTATAACCAGTATGAATGGGAATAACAGCAGGAGCAAAAGTAGCGACAGCACAATATCCAAAAACCTCGTCATGATACTACTTCGTTATAAGCTTTTTCGAGTTGTTGAATAATATACTCGCAATGTTCTTCAGTTAACTGTGGGTAAACCGGCAAAGATATTTCGTTGCTATAGATATTGTATGCAACCGGATAATCATCGATATTAAAACCTTTAGTCTTAAACAATGTAAGCATTGGTAAGGGCACAAAATGCACGTTTGTAGATACCCCGGCATCATTCATCAATGAAATGATGCGATCACGCTGCGCTTCGTTGATGCCATTGATGCGCAATGCGAACAAGTGATAAGACGAAGCGCGTTTTTCATCTTGTGTAACGGGTAGTATAGGCCAGTGCTTGCCTTGTAGTGCATTGATGTAGCTGGCATGAACCTGCTTGCGCGCCGGCAATAACATGTTGTGGTATTTGCGCAGCTGGGCGAGGCCGATAGCAGCGCAAACATCGGGCATATTTATCTTGAGGCCGTCTGAAACAATATCATATCGCCACGATGAAGTGGTGGTTTTGGTAAAGGCATCCTTTGTTTGCCCGTTCATGGCATTGAGGCGCATCCAGGCGTATACCTGCTCATTATCGAAAGGCTTGGGCAGGTTGATGCATATAACCCCACCTTCAGCAGTCGTTACATTTTTTACGGCATGAAGCGAGAAGACAGTAATGTCGGCAGCAAGTGCAGCAGCGCGGCCCCTGTACATTGCGCCTAAAGAATGTGCCGCGTCGCTTATCAATACAGGCCGGCCAAATTTTGCCTGAATATCGTTGGCTGGAGTAAATGGTTGTAAGCCCGACTGCAAAACCTGCATGATCTCATCGAACCGACAAGGCATGCCACCAAAATCGACACTGATGACCGCTTTTGTTTTGGGGGTAATTGCAGCAGCGATAGCTTGCGGAGCTATAGTGAAATCTTCATGCACATCTACCATTACAGGTGTAGCACCCATGTGCATTACGCTAAGGGCAGTGGCAGCATACGTGTAGGCAGGTATGATAACTTCATCGCCAGCGCCTATCCCCAACCATTTCATCACCAACATGGCACCAGAGGTCCATGAGTTGACACAAAGTGCTTTTTCTGTGCCAATAACAGATTGGCAGAGTTCTTCCAGGGCTTTCACTTTTGGTCCGGTGGTTATCCAGCCGGAGCGTAGGGTGTCTGTAACCTCGGCAATAACATCCTCATCAATAAATGGCGGGGAGAAAGGTATTGGCAGGTTTATATTGACTGGTATTTGGCTCATCCGCGCAGTGTGGAAGTATTACTAAGGGGGCTAAGATAGCAATTTGCGGGTGTAAAAAAAGCCTGCAATGCAGGCTTTGAAAATAGCGGTATGGAGAAGTGTAACTAATTGTCGGATAAGAAACGGTGCAGGCTTTCGATCTGTATCTCACGATCGAAAATATTGCGGGCAGCCAGACGGCAATTTTGCTGCAGGTTTTTTAGGATTTGTGGGTCAGAATCCCTGGCTGTAGCTATAACTTGCTGCATTTGTTTATAATCAGCTGGTTTGCATACCCAGCCAAGCTGGTGGTTTTGCACTATTTGTACACCCTCGCCACCGCCTGCAAAAATGATAGGTAATCCTGCGGCCATCGCCTCATACATTTTAGATGGTATGGCACCATAGATAGGTTTGATTAGTGGTATGAGTGTAGCATCGTACCGGGCCAATATTTCCGGGATCTCGTTTCGGCTAACGCTACCATGATAGATAATGTTTTTATCGGTATTGGCAGATATGAAAGCGAGAATATCATTTTTCTCACCGCCCTCTCCATATATATGGAATACCGCGTTTAGCTCAGTAAAGTTTATGTGCTTACAAATATTGAGTACGCCTTGTGCTACACCCAACAAGCCGGTATATACAATATGTAATGTATCGCCAGCTTGTCTGCTGCGATTGGGGTAGATATCCATAAAGCGCCGGGTGTCTACCCCGTTGCGGAAGAGATGTGTTTGTCTGCTACCTTGTTTCTTTACATGGTCTACAATCTGCTGCGACTGCCCTGTACAGGCAAATGAATTTTTATAGAGGTACCGTTCCAGTTTTTTCAGGCGCTTATACACAAAGCCATTAGAGATGGCTCCAAGTTTATAGGCAGATAAAGGCCACAGATCGGATATGTTGAGTATATGTTTTGCCCCTGTACGCCATGCCATCCACAAACCCGAAAGTCCCAAGGTTAGCGGAGGGGATTCGGTCATTATATAATCGGGTTTGGCCCGGCGTATCTTATTGGTAGCGGCAATGGAGGTAATAGTGAACGATAGCATGCTGGCAACCCGTGGTAAAATATTCCTTGAATTGGAGGCATAGATAGCATAGCGATAGATATCAATACCATCGATGTGCTCGGCTACATGAAATTTTGATTTGTATTGGGCCGCTACCTTGCCAGTAGGATAATTAGGCATAGCCGCTATGATCTTTACCTCCCAACCACGTTGTTTTAGCCCTAGAGCCATTTCGTAAAGGCGTGATTGAGGTGCGCCTATTTCGGGCGGAAAGTATTGGGTAAGTATAACTAGGGTTTTCAACGGTTCAGTTCTGAATAAAAGTACTTTAGCTTACCTGCAGCTGTACGGTCTAATTTCTCTACTTTTTTTATAGTAAGTGTTAGCCCGGGTTCAAGATAAGCGCTGATGATTTGATTGATTTCTCTGATTTCTTTTGCCGTGAGATCGCGCGAAGTAACAATCTCAAAAATGAAATGGTGAAGGGTTGCCTGTTTGATCATGAATTCTTGCAGGCAGTTTGTTTTCTCAAATAAACTGCGCGCTACATAATAAAACGTGGCTCCCGGCACTACGCGCCCGCTTGGCAATATTGCCACGTCATTGATACGGCCCGAAAGTGAGCTAATGCTCCTGTAAATGCTACCAGCCGGTGCAGCATGTAATGTCACAATATCTCCGGTGTCATACCGGATCATGGGCATGGCTTTGTTGAAAAGTGAAGTGGATAATAACCTGCCTTGTTCGCCGTAGTCAACAATATCCTGCTTTTCATTTATTACTTCATTGAAGAGGGTTTCTTCGGATAGCCCCCAGTTTCCATCGGCCATATCGAATGCAGTTACGCAGGTTTCCGAAATGCCATATTCGCGCTTGTGTGGTACGCCGAAGTTCTTTACGAATAATTCGTGGTCTTCTAAGGTCGATATTTCAGAGGTGCTGATACATACTTTTAATGTTGGGCATATCTCCTTAAGGGTAACTTGTTGCCTTTGCAAGTGTCGTGCAAATAATACCAGTGAATTGGTATAACCATATAAGTATTCAAAATTATGCTCCCTGAATTTTTGTATAAAACCGGCCATGGAGGTGTCGGATAGATCGAACACATCGAAACGAACCCGTCTCATTACGAGGTCTTTTAGCTTCTCTTTGTAGTAGCCTATAGTGTTTTGAGATATACCAAAGAAGCGGGCTTGTAATGAGTGCTCTGTAATATCGTAGATGCGATACCTGTTGGCTATCAAAGCCCATGTCATAGCATGAGCAAATTTATCCTTTGCAAAGAAGAACGGAGTACCTGAGGTACCTGATGTACTGCTTTTGTAATAGTCTTTAACTCCTGCTGTTACCAAATTTTCAAATGGCTGCAACAGATCTTTCTTAGTAATTATGGGCAGGTCATCCCAACGGGTAGGGAAGATGTTGCCTACTTTTTCTTTATAGAAGTTGTTGTGATCGTAGTGGTATTTGGCAATATCCCATTTCGCCTTCTCTTGCCAGTCTATAAATTCATCAACCGACAATGCCTGTATTCGCTGTAGCAGTTTGCCAGCAGCAGGAAGGTTATAACCTTGCAACTGCATGATATAACTAAAAAGATTTGCAGGCATTACTATTAGCTGATTGAGTTCAGTATGTTGATCCATTTAACCTTCACCACATTCCAGTCGAAATTTTCTGCCGTGGCTCTACCTTGTTTGCCAAGTTCAGCAGCAGTTTCACTATTCTGCATCAGATATTCAACCGAGCTATGCATTGCTGTAAGATCATTTTTTTCAACAAGAAGGCCATTGACGCCATGCGTTACTAAAGAAGGTATTCCGCCAACATTGGTACTTACTACAGGCAGCCCTGTGGCCATAGCCTCGATAAGGCTAATAGGCATATTATCAAAGTCAGTAGTGTTGATAAATATATCATGATTCGCAGCCAAACTAACCCACTCTTTTTTGGTAAGCAATCCGGTGAACCTTACTTTTTCGGTTATACCCAGCTCTTTTGCCAGTTGCTGACATTCGGCCAGGCATCTATCCTTATCTGGGCCTACCATTGTGAGGTGTGCATCGGGATATTTTTCTATAAGTGCATGTAAAAGCCTGATGGCCATTTGAGGGTTGTAAACAGCATGAAAGGAACGCACCCAAAGCATCGCCACGCTTATACTGCTTCTGTTTTTGTAAGGGTAATTCGCTAGCGTAATGCTATTGGGTATCAATTCGCAATTATAGTTATTGCGCGCCATAGCCAGTTGCATGTATGCAGATAGGGCAATGTTGTGCATGCTGTGCTTAAAAATTGAATTGCACATACCCCGCGACCGCTTCATTCGATGTGGCAAATTGCCACCGCGCAAAATAGTGATGTAAGGCATACCAATAACGCGACACAGCCTGGCAATACAATAAGCATAATAAAATGCTGAACTGCTGTATACATCTATAAGTACGACTTGTACTTTATTGCGTAAGCGCATGACATGCAATAGCATATCCAGCATACGGAGCAATGGAAATACTTTATCGCTGGCAGTATATACTGTATAGCCTTCTTTTTCAAGTAAAGGACATAGTATCTCCATACCTGTAGGCGTGAACCCTTTGGCTGCTAATTTATTGCCTATGTATAAAATGCTAACCGGCATTTTTTGTTTTATTTTCTTCGCTGGCCAGAAGCAAGACGGGAATAGCTGCCAATACATAAAACACTATGCTGGTATTGGTGCGCACGGCTGCGTGAAATGTGGTTAAGAAACTAAGTGCGAATAACGCAGCTATAATGCCTTTCCATTGTGGTATACGCTGCCTTCGCAGCCATGAAAAAGGAAAGACAAGGAGGCAGAGGAATGCGATGATGCCACCTATGCCGTGCTCGCTCATGAGCCTTGTAGCCTCTGTGTGTGCTGCACTACCATGGTAGCCATAGTCTTCACGCAGGCGCTTGCCACCACCGGGACCCGCACCAAACAGCACATTGTCTTTGAATATCAGCCAGTCGGAAGATGCGATCCTGCCACGACCTGTTAAGACTACATCCCAGTTTTTTTCTTTTTTGCCACTTAACGTACCATATGTTTCACCCTGATAGCGGTATAGCAGCATGTTGCCACTTATGTCATTTGCTTTTTTAAATACAAGCAAACCTGCCAGTGCAATGCCAACAATGATAAGCGAATACTTAATAGCAGAACGAATATTAGCAAATATGTATGGAGACAAAGCTATGAGTATGGTAACCATTGCTACAATCATTCCCCCGCGTGAGAATGTAAGTAATCCCCGAAGAGATAAATATGCAATGAGCGTATAGTTGAGCAAAGCGTATTTGAATAAAGGCCTGTGCAATAATTGAAGCAGTACCGCAACTGATACCCCTGCACCTAATATAGTAGATACCTGGTTGCTGCCAAAGCCCCCCGAAGCTTGTGAGTTTGCTCCAAGTTTATACTCAATATTAAATATGTTTGGCGATTTGATAGTGAGAAATATAAGCATAAGTACTATGCTCAGTAAAGAGAATTGTAGTGTGCGGCAGAAATTTTCTATTTCCCATCTTTCTCTAGCAGCAAATATCAATAGCGCGCAAATCTCAAAAATGCCGAGTGCATTAAACACCCATTGTTCGTAATTGAAATGAGCTAATGCTACTATACTGCCCGGTAGTAAAAAGAGCAGCACAATATCGCCAATGCGATGCTGTGGAGGCGCGGATGCCCTGCGTATATTGTGGATGAGCAACAACAATATGCACCATGCAAGGTAGTACTTGCCTATTTCATCGGGTATATAGGGTGCTTTAGCCATGCGCGACCAAACTTCCAAACCAGGTGAGGCAGCTATACCATACCATACCCAGTTCATCCTGTTCTTCGTGAAGCCTGCGAAGGATAAGAGAAATACACCCAGCCATATTGCAGATAGCACATAGCCTGAGTAGTATGGTACTATACCCAGAATGCCTAGTAGTAATACCTGCACAAAGTTTAAAGGACGGGCCTTGGTTGCATGCACCGGTATCATGATGGAACTGATAACATTTTCTCTAATCTACTGATATAGTGGCTGTATGTAAAGTCTTGAGACATAAGAGTGGCAGCACTGCTAATCGCAGACAATGTTTGGATATCAAGCGAACAAATATTGTTTAGCACATCAACAATATGTTGTGGGCTATTGCTGTTCAATAAAAAGCCATTATCTCCATGAGCAATATATTGAGGTATGGCAGAGATATTTGTAACAACCGGTATGCAGCCATAGGCAGTGCCCTCTGCAATCACTTTAGGAAAACCTTCCGACTCTGTTGGTAATATGATGATGTGTGATTCGGCATATAGCTCAGCCAGCTGATCGCGCGTTAGCTGTCCTGTGACGATAACATTTCTATTTATAGAACTGGCTTGCTGCTTTATGATGTTCTGTAGTGGCCCACTGCCAGCCAGGTATACTTTTTGAATTTTGCTGTTTAGATCTTTCGAGGCTAGAGCAGTAATAAGTTGGGTTACCCCTTTATTGCTTACTATGCTACCAACAAAAACTAGCGTGAGGTTGCCGGAGAAATCTTTCTGCTTCGCCAGGCGAATGGCTATACCACGTTCATCGGTAGTAAGACATGGGTTTTCAAATCCGGCTATGTGATTGTTTTCAATATGGTATTTACCGCTTATCGTAACAAAGACATTATCTCTTGCTGCTTTTGTTAGTACGCTCCTTTGAATACGGTATGTAAATGGAACACTTTTTTTGAACCAGTCTCCTGCATACTTATGCCAATAAGTACGTTTTTTATCGAACAAAGAAATAAGTATACTGATAAATGCAGGATGTGAAGGCCCGCGTGATTGTATATACGTGGCGCGATGCAGGTGTTGAAGTATGGAAAATATAAAGACAGGATATGCCAAGGCAACAAAAAACACATTGAACAATCTATTGTGTACGGATGGCATCACTATAGGTTTGATCTTTGGGTTTTGTATTTCTGAAAGTATTCTGCCAGCGCGATTGTCATTACATCCCAGCCAAATGATCTCGTCAAATATCTCACACAAGGCATCAAGCTCACGCATAACAGGTTCGTAAGCAAGTACGGCATTGCCAATTTGTCGCATAGATGTGTCTGAGACTACTAGTAAAGTACGCTTTCGTAAATGTTTAGACATTGTTGCACATAATCATCGGCTGAATAATATTTGCTAAAGACTTTTTTGAGCTTTTGGGAGATGTCTCCCTGTGCGCGAATTTGGATTATCCGTTCAACCCAATCATTGGTATGGAAAGTATTTATGAAATGCAGTGGTAGCTCATGGGCAATTGTTTCTGCAACGGAACCTGTGTTATAGGCCAGGAAAGGTATTCCGTTGGCCAGATACTCCAGCAGTACTAATGGTCCTGTTTCGGATCTTGATGTATGGAGCGCAATGCTATAGTTGCTAAATATATCCGTAAAGTCAACCACATTTCCTTTTATCTGTACTTTGGCGGCATTGGCAATTTGAGCTACTGTTTCAAAATATGTCTCGTCCTGACGATTTCCGTATATAGTGAGGGCAAGATTAGCTTGTTGACATATCTCTATGGCAAGAGGTATTTGTTTTACCTCTCGGATGTTACTTATGAGTATCGCTTCATTGTCGCCAGGGTATTGATAGTTGATATCTGCTGATGAACTTATTGTATTAGATAGGGTAAAGCAGTTGGCTATTTGCAAATCGTATTTTGCCCATTTAGTCATCTTCTCACTTACACCAATGTAAAATCGGGGCTTAAATATTCCTGCTAACCTGAATGGTTTTGATGGTGGTATCATACTACTATGATCATGCAGTATGAGTTTGTATTTACCCTTGAATATTATTTGCGCCAGGCGTATATATGCATAGCAATGCCTTAGATGTACATGGATTATATCATATTGCTTACACAAATCGTGCGCTTGCTTTAGCTTTTTAGCGGAATATTTATTAGTCCTGTCCAGCGTATATAAGGTCACCTGAGGATCAACTGCCTGTAATAATTGACCTACGTTATGTAGCAAGAGTGCATCGCAATGCACACCTTGTTTGCGCAACAGCGAGGTTAACATTACAAACACTTTTTCTGCTCCACCTACATTTAACGTATCAATTACATGCAAGACCTTCATGCTATTTTTCTGTGCGAAGTTGTTGGAGTGCTTCGTTGGCTGATGCAAGATTTTGGTAATACTGTTTTCGTATACCCGGGTATCTCCAGAGAAAGACTATAACTTTTAAAAAGCTCTTGAGTATACTACCCGAAACAAAAAGTTGATTCAAGTATTTGATACGGATGTATTGACGATACTGCACATCGTTGAAATACTTCTTTGTAAAGTATATCTCTGATGATGTGGGTAATGCAAATCTTGTGATTGAATTCTTAGACATATAACCGGTAATAACACGTGCTTTGTGTGCACGCAACCCGCCAACCGGAGCGCGGTGATGATGTATGGTTGCTGTAGGGTTAAAGATCATCAGGCAACCATTAAGATGGCAACGTGTGGCAAGGTCTTTATCGGCACGTACATTGCGGTTAAAGAACATATCCATATAACCCGATTTCTCAAGCATGGACTTTTTGATGAGCGTAATAGGGAAAGTATCAGACAAGTAATAATGGTGGTTGATTGGTTTTTCAGGTATGCCTATCTCTATAACGTTTGAAGCAACCATGTCTGCATTAAACTTGCGCATGGTATGCAACATACGCTGCAAAAAATCTGGTGTGATATGGTCTGCGTCATCGCCAACGAAAAAAACATATTCAGATGTTGATTCTTCAAGCAATTTATTCCAAGCTATACATTGGCCTTTTTCAATTTGAGGAAATATGCGGATGTTCAGCGATGGATATAAATCAGTATGAATCGTTTCCCGGCGCTCCAGATCTGTTTGGTCAGTAATCAGTATCTCGTGTGGAGGCAGTGTTTGCACACTTAATTGTTCCAGCTCACGTTTCAGGTATGGATACCTATCGAGCGTTGGGGCCAGGATAGATATGGTTGCTGAATCTGTGGTAATATCCCGCTCTTGTGAATTGTGTATAGCAGGCCTTGGTTTTATACGTTTTACATTCCTGCTTTTGTACCAGAGCCGTAAATTGTTGAAAAGCCCGGGTTTGTGTAAAACAATCCAGGTTTGCCATTTTGTAGTATAAAACTCACGGGCAAATGTCCACTCGTCCTGGGGTGTTGGTTTATACTTATGTAATTGAGCCTTAACCAAATTTGGGATATAGCGAATCAGAGCGCCGGTTTTTATCAGCTTGTACCCGGTAGCTATACTCAGCATCTCAATAGTAGTGTAGTGAGAGGCTATTGGTAGTATCTGTTTTAAGGCAGTAGTACGTATTAAACAGGCATGCAGGCTCAAACGGAATGAAGTATGCTCTATATCCGCATCGCAATCGATATTATACATCCATGTAGGATCAACATAGTTCATTACTTCAGGTAAACCAGCTACGCCAAGTTTGAGACCTGTATGGAATACATCTACTAAACGGTTACTTAGCTCGTGTATTAAGATATTATCAGGGCTGCCAAGATCAAAATGCCAAAATAGAATCCACTTAGTTGTAGTTGTATTTACAGTCCGTTCAATATCCGATGGTATTTGACCGATGTCATCTGATAACTTATGGCAGGCTGCAAAATTTTGTGCACCCGTATTATCACCCCAATATGCTATGGTGATATCGTTATGTGTCATGTAGCTTTTTATAGAAGGCTATAAATGCGTTTATCTGATCTTCTATATCGAAGTGCTTTCGTACTCGTTCAGCACCTTTTTTACCCATTTGCTGTAATGCCTCCCTATTATAATGAAACCAAATAAGCTTTTCCGCAATAATTGCTGCATTCCATTTAGGTACAATGCACCCCGTCACTCCATCAGCAATATTTTCCTGTAGCCCATCGGCATCGGTTGCTATTACAGGCACAGCCATAGCTTGTGCCTCGAGTGCCGCATTACAAAATCCTTCGGATATAGAGGGCTGAATAAATAAATCAGCCTGCTGTAGTGCCTGCTTTATATATTCCCTGTTTTTTGAGCCGTGCATGGTTACATGCTTCTCTAGCCTTAGTTCTGCTATTGTAAACTGAATAGCTTGCTCGTGTGTGCCACTACCAATTAGGTGGTAATGGAAAGGTATGTTCTGCTGCTTAATTATTGCTAATGCCTGCAATGCATACTCAAATCCTTTCTTCCAAGTGAGGCGTCCTATACTGTATATATTTAGTGGGCCATTGGTATTGTATTGCCTCTCGCTATTGGTAAAGTAGTTTGTGTCAATTGCTGCAGGTATCAGCGCTTCGGGTTTGTCATTGTTGTACCCACGTTTTATTGCACGTTGTTTCAGATCATTGCCTAAGAAATGAAGGCCATCTGCATATTGCCATACGTTCTTGTAATAGTCTTTATCATTAAGCCCAACATAGTTTATATCGTAGCCTCGGAAGCTGACGCAAATCTTTGCAGATGTGATTTTTTTAAGGTCGGCTATATGAGTTGCTAATGTGCCAAATTCAAAATGGATGATGTTGGGGTCAACAGAAAAAACCGGGAGGTAGGATAAGATGAGCTTTAGCTTTTTGAGCAAGCTGTTTTTATCATTCAATAGATATTTTCTTGCCTGCCTGTTGAACAGTATGACTGATATAATACTACCAATTTTAGCTAAAGCCTGCCATTGATTTTGTATGCCATTGTGAATATGAGATTTGCTTACACCAGATTGATGAGCAAAGTCACTTATGTTATCATCTATATCCCACACCAGCATATGCATGTCCATCTCTTGGGAAAGACGCACATATTTATCAGCTAAAAAAACCGAGTTGACAGGGGCCCTGTGCAATACCGTTAATATTTTCATGCGATTACTCTTCATGTATTTGCTGCAAAAACAATGAGAATGTTAGTAGCATAGAAATGGTATAACCATTGCCAGCTGTAGGGTTTGCGTAAAATTGGTCTATCAGGGCGTTTATTTTATGTGGAGGAACCAGATCTGTTAATGGTTTGGTGAGTAACTGGCTGGTTAGCTGCTTTTTCCCTTCGGGGTTTAGAAAGAATACTTCCCAGTTTCGGGTAATGCCCTTATCACCTGTTAGTATTCGCTTTATTTTGTTAGCGGCACGATATGTAAGTGTTTTAGTTCGTGCATTTTTATAGTTGTACAGATTGGCGTCGTGTTGATCCCATTTTATGATTGCAAGCTCAGGGTACAGGCTCTTGATAAATTCTATCTGCAATAGCCTGTCGTTGGTTAATGAGGTTGGTATGTTGCAAAAGAGATCTACAATCCTCTTGTCGTAAAATGGCAGAATAGGGAAAGCTGCAGACTGAAACATTCGTATGCTTGCAAGCGTCCACCTGAATGACCATGTGTCTGTTTTGAATGCTTTTAATTTGAAACTAAAATCCTTTATATGGTCGTATTGTTTTAAAGCGTCGCTATAATTATTCAGCACACTTTCTAATGGGTGGTGTAAATGCGATGAGCATACTTGTCTTAGTAGCCAATCACTTCCGCGCTTTACTAGTTTTTTCTCAAAGAAGTATTTCGATTTTTCCTCTTCACTACCATTTCCTAAATCGAAATTATTCATCCATACATCACCCCAATGACCGCCAATTACAACATCAGCTTTTTTCTCCAGCAAATCTCGAATTGAGGCCTGCCTTGTCCCATCAATGTATTGGAATAGTTCTACGGCATCTGTTATATGATCCAACTCTTTAAACAGATAGTTTGGAACAGTATAGCTTTCAAAGAGTATGTTGTAAGTTGCAGCTACCTGAGCTGCTATTTTTATTTCCTGAGACTGCTTACTGTAGCCGTATGAGTATGCCCATATATTATCTGACTTACAATTGCTTTTATTAATAATGCCTGCAAGCATTCTTGAGTCTAAGCCACCAGAAATTGGCAATGCTACTCTCTTGTTGTTTGTGGCAAAACAAAGAGATGATCTAAGCGTTTCGTCTAATACGGCAAATGTTTCTTTATGGTCAGTACTTATTGGTGTATATTGCCAATCCCAGTATCTATATTGCTTTTTAAGATTTAGATCAGCATCGAAGCTATAGCATGATGCCGGTAGCATAATGTTAATGCCCGTTAAGTAGGTTTCTTGCCCAGGGAAATAGCCCACCGCAAAAAAAGAAGACAGAGCTTCCCAATTGAGTTGTTTATCCTGCAATTGTTTGGCAATAGCCAAGTAGTATGTACTAACTATATTTTGACCATTGCTATTGCACCAATAGGCATGATAGGTACCCAGCCTGCTCGTGAAAAAATGTGTTGTTTCACGTTCATTGTCCTTCACGATTAATAAATAATGACCCGCAGGATCGTCGAATTTGCTTCCGTTCTCTATGTGGTTGATACAGTTCTTTGTTAGTACGTCGATGTCAACTTGCTCGTAGAATTGCCCAAGTATTGTTAGTACTGTGTTGTTGTATATGTGTTCGGTGTATGATTTGAAGGAAGCAAGATTGGGGTGGCTATGGTAGCAACCCGGCTTGTTGTTTTGCCATTGTTTATTCGTGATGCGATTATGCTTCGGTGCGTCACTATTGCTGATCCATATATCAAAGAATGCGCTCACTATCTTCCGGATAGTTGTAAATATAGTTTAGAAAAATCCGCTACTTCCTTTTCAAGTGTATGCTTAGCTACTACTTTTTGACGTGCAGCCATTCCTAGTCTTTTGCTTAATTCTTTATCTTTCTGTACACGGTATATCTGTTTTGCGAGTGCATCGGCATCATCCACCTCAAATAGTAACCCCGTCTCCTCATGCTGTATGAGGTCAATATTGCCAGCAACATTACTGGCAATACACGGTAACCCTGTAGCCATAGCTTCCAGCAAAGCTACAGGGCAACCTTCTTCATGTCCGAAGCGTTTGTTGGTGGGCAATACGAATACATCAATATCGCCTAGTAGTTGCTGTGAGGGTGTATACTCGATTATTTTTACTCTTTGCTCTATGCCCATACTTCGAATCAATGTTTCAAGCTCGTTTCTATATGCTTCGTCTCTGGTACTGCCTGTAAGTAGCAGATTAACATTGTCAAGTTTCGCGATTGCTTTTATGAGCGTGTCTTGCCCTTTTAATCTTATCAGTTGTGCAATACAGCAAACTGTGAGATTCTTTGTGCTATTGGCCAGACTATTTTCTGATTGCCGGGGTTTAAATTTATTTACATCGACAGCTCCTGTTATGAAGTATGTTTTCTTTCTAAGAGTAGAACTATTAAAAATATGCTTAACCAAGCTGGTGTTGCGAGCAACTATTGCACTAGCGATATAGCTTTTGATCTGCCATGCTTTACGACCCCAGTTCATGTTCTTTTTTACATAAACATATTTAGCGCCACACAATCGTGCAGTTATTGCTTCCGTATAGTCCGACGACCAGTTGAAGGATTGCCAGATGTCTATGTTTAGTTGTTTGAACAAGCTGGCATTTCTAACAGCGTTCATTATCCCTGTAATCAACCCTGTATTATTTGCAATAAACGGAGCTGTAATTAATCGATAGCCTTTTTGCTTTATCTCATCGTATAAAGCGCCCCCTTCCTGCTGTATAGCTATTATAGGGTTGAAAGTGGCTTTGTCTAACCGTTCTATAATATTAAACATCTCGCGGCCACTCCCCGCTGTAGTGAAATTTGGAATGGCAAAAAGTATGTTGATCTTTCGTGCGGAACGCATTAGAGATATTGAGTGTCGAAATACGTATAGGTTGGTGATTGTCGCTTTATGCCGTACATCATAATGTTAGACTCATGCAACAATGCTCGTTGGTTGAAGATGTTGTTATGTAACCCAAGTCGGCGCATCGCTTTTACATACCAGCTTATATATGCTGGCTGAGTATCCAGTTGTTTACCAAAATTGAATTCCGGGAATTCTCCCATAGGATATGTCTTGTTCCCTTTTCGCAAAGAGACAGCAGACCGTTCGTGTATAAATTCGATATTGGGGAACAGGTAATCGATAGATTGTGGTGTAAAGCGCCACATATCGATTGGTATGCGGTGTATACGCCAGGCAAATGGGACACTAAATAGCAATACTCCTCCCGGCGCCAATAATTTTTCGATATGCTGCGACATGGCGAAGATGTCCGTTACATGCTCCATCACATAATGGCAATGAATGGTATTGAACTGCTGAAATGGTAATTTTTGCACATCTTCCGCCTTACAAAGGTTTATAACATGATCTACTCCTTCGCCGGGAAAAATATCTATGCCAATGTAATTTTCTGGGATACCTGTGTTATGAATGTGTTTGGGTAAATGTTGTTTATAAGAAGAATCGACTAATGAACCAATTTCCAGAACAGGGCCATTTAAATCAGCTGCAAATTGTTGAAAATGTTGAATGGTTTGTACTGTGGCCATTATTGCTTTTGCTCGATGATGTTTATTAGATGTTGCATAGGGCGCTCAATAAAATTCGTAATTATCCATTTTTTAGCTGTGTTTCCCATTTCTATAAGCGCGGCTTTATCGTCTATGGCGTTGCTTATGGCTACTGCGATTTCTTCAGGTTGTTTTGCATGCAGCATAGGATAGAGGTCTTTATATTGTTCGGTAAACATTTCATCTTTACGATGGTGGATCACGGGCTTGCCCATTAGCATAGCTTCCACAATAGTTCCGAAGGTAAGGTCGCTAAATTTAAACTCACCACAACATACATCTACATTATGGATGAGGTACATGATATCTTTTCTGTACATTTTAGGAAACCACTTAACCCTATTGTTGATCCCTAATTCTACTATTAACTGTTTTGAGTATTGAATATCGGAACCATACTCTACCATACAAAGACAAATATTGGCTAACGGGTTTTGTTTTAAATATTGAGCAAAACCGATGATAAGATGGTGTGTGTTTTTCCCTGTAAAATCGTTGTGTTCAGTCTTCCACTCTTGTCGGCCATGATATAGTATGATGAAATCATGGCTCTGACGCATATTGTCTATTTCAGATTTCCAGTGTACGTCCGCAGACTTATTTGTTGCAAGGTTATCATACTCTTTGGTGTATATGAAAGGCATAGGTACGTGTTCATACTTGCCTTTGTAGTGTAATGCCTTGAGCCTATCCTCATATTCTTCGTTGCGGTATTCGGCAAGTATATAGCGAGCATTGGTTATGGCACCTTTTATAAAACTGGCTATAGTGCCTGTTTTCATCAACTTGTATTCTGTTGCCTCACCTTTAAGTAGTGTATATAACATTCTGCCGGAATTGAATTTTGCCGGCAAATGGGCGTATTTATATACATCCGAACCATAAGGGTAATAGACATCCATAATAAAGCCAAATCTGAATGCAACCGCAGCTTCGTCGCCTTGACCAATATAGAAGTCGAAACCTGATAACATCTTTCTTACATTGTTGCCATCGGCATAGTGTAGGTTCTTATCCAGCCAATTCACTTCATGACAATAGTCTGTATAACTCAGGCTATAGGTGTCTGCCATGGGGTGAAAATGCGGCATTGGTGTTCTATAGAATAAATGTGCATCATACCCGGCATCGCGTAGGTGCCTTGTTATTGCAAATAGATTATTGTTTACGTTACCTACAAGGGCTATTCTCTTCATATCCTAAACAGGAAATTGAATATTTTTTGTGACCCGGGATATGTTAAACCCAAAAAGGAAGATACTTTCTGCACTTCTTTTTTGCTGAAAATATAGAATGTTAGGTAGTATAATACCAGAACGCTGCAGCTTACGATACATATTTGGACTAATGGCAAGACCCTGATATTGCTTGTAAGCAGATCTACCAGAATAATGCTGGCTATAACTATCATGATAGTATTGATGAAATAGGGTGCGAGATTTGAATACCAATTGCCGAGAGGCTGTTTCATTGCCTGCATTATTTGCTTAATACTCATGTTTACAAATGAGCTCTTTACTGCTACTACCGATGTGGCAATACCTATCATGCCAAACTGTGCACCAATAACAGAACCTATAAGATAGCAAGGAGTATAAATAAGGTTTATCCTGAAGCTCTCTTTGTTGAGGTGCAAGGTATTCATTAGCGAGCCGTAAGAGCTTGTTACAGCACGTATAGCGGCGTATACTACCAGTATCTGTAGTGGTAAAGCAGCAGCAATCCACTGTGGCCCATATAGGAATAGAATGATGGGTTTTGCGGCAACAAATAATATGGCGAAAAATGGGAACAGCATAAAAGCCATTACCTTCAAAAAGCTGCTGTAGTGCTTGTATAATTTATCAGTATCATTTACATATTTTGGTAATACTGAAGAAAGTATGTTGTTAGAAACCATCACTACTTGTGAACTAATGAGATCGGCAAGCTGTACAGCAATATTGTACATGCCTAAGGTAGAAAGCCCTAAAAACTTGCCAAGAATTATTTTATCACCATGATCGGCCAGCCGGGTGAGGATTGTTGAAGCAATAAGATGTTTTGTGAAATGATAGATTTCCTTCCACCTATTTGTGCGAAGTTTCCATTCAAGGTTCAGCGTGGTACTTCTGTAGAGTATCAATGTCTGTATTGGCAAAAAAATGAGTGTGGGTATTAACAGGCTATATACAGTAGGCCAATACCACGCCATCACTACTTTCCCCAATGCTATTGCAACAATGAATGGCGCCTGTATCTTCACCTGTTTCTGAAACATGAGTTGTTTACTGAGCCATGTTTTAGGAATTACTTGTAGTTGCGATATCAGAAAAATTGCAGCTGACAAAAGACTGATCTCAGCAATACGGCTGTCTTTCTGAAATATTGCCCAGAAAGGTGCTGCGATAATAAATATCAAGGTTACCGCAACTGATATTGCTATGTTGAACCAAAATGCAGACTTGAATATCTCATCTGTATCATCCTTTCGGTAGGCGAGTAAAAACTCTGCAAGACCGGTAGTGCCTATCATTGAAATCAGGTAAAGCAATACCTGCGTAATACTAAGCAATCCAAAATCATAGGGTGTTAGCTTGCGTGCCAGAATGATCATAGCCAGCATGCCTACAACCTTTTCAAGCACATTTCTGTAAAGCAGGTTGGTAAATCCTTTTGTTGCTTGTTTGCCTATGCTCATTGCTTTGAGCTCGTTAAATGTCAGAGCCTGGTAACTACACCGTCTCTTAATTCATACGTATCGCCAGTTTCGGGGCAATTGGCTTTATTACTCGAATCGAAATTCAACCTATGGCCGTATTCACTCATCCAACCTGCTTGCCTTGCCGGGTTGCCTATTATAAGCGCATATGGTGCTACCTCGTGGGTAACTACAGCGCCGGCCCCAATGAATGCAAATGCCCCTATATCATTGCCACATACTATAGTAGCATTTGCGCCTATGGTGGCACCTTTGCCTATATGTGTTGTGGTATATTGTCCGCGCCTGTTTACATGGCTCCGTGGGTTGCGGACATTGGTAAACACGCAGGATGGCCCAAGGAAAACATCATCCTCGCACGTGACACCCGCATATACCGATACGTTATTCTGGATCTTCACATTGTTGCCCAGTACTACTCCTGAGGCAATAAAAACATTTTGCCCCAGGTTGCAGTCTTTGCCAAGTTTGCAGCCACCCATCACATGAGTGTAGTGCCAGATCTTTGTATTATCACCGATCTCGCAACCTTCGTCTATTATAGCTGTATGGTGTGCGTAGTAGTTCATAATTACAGCCTGCAGCTGATCCTGTCTTTGGGTAAACAACCTTTTACATCATAAACAATGCCGTTCTCATTCAAGTGTTTGCTCCAGTCACGGTCAATAAACTCGTTGTGTGCAACCGCCAAAACAACAGCATCAAATTTGCCTGTAGGAAGATCATGTTGTGTCTCAATAGCATATTCATGCTTTACCTCATCACAATCAGCCCAAGGGTCGTGTATGGTGATATTAGTTTCGTAAGATTTCAACTCGTTGATGATATCTATAACCCTGGTATTGCGAACGTCAGGGCAATTCTCTTTAAAGGTGATGCCCAATACAAGTATGTTGGAATTCTTTACAGCTATGTCTTTTTTGATCATTGCTTTGATCACCTCGTTGGCTATGTAGCTACCCATGCCATCATTCAACCTGCGTCCGGCAAGTATTATCTCGGGGTGGTAGCCTACTTCCTGTGCTTTCTGTGCCAGGTAATATGGATCAACGCCTATACAGTGGCCACCAACCAGGCCCGGTTTGAAGGGCAGGAAGTTCCATTTAGTAGATGCCGCAGCAAGTACATCGTGTGTGTCGATATCCATGCGGTTGAATATCTTAGCCAGTTCGTTTACAAAGGCTATATTAATATCGCGCTGTGCGTTCTCAATTACCTTAGCTGCTTCAGCTACCCGGATGCTAGAAGCTTTGTGGGTGCCGGCAACAATTACACTACGGTATAGTTTATCAACTTTTTCTGCTACTTCGTCGGTTGAGCCCGAGGTTACTTTCTTGATCTTAGTGACTGTATGTTGCTTATCACCCGGATTGATGCGCTCAGGTGAATAGCCGCAGAAGAAGTCTACATTGTATTTGAGCCCAGATATTTTTTCAAGTACAGGTACACATTCATCTTCAGTAACACCGGGATAAACAGTAGATTCATACACTACTATGTCCCCTTTTTTCAACACTTTACCTACAGTTTCGCTGGCTTTATATAGCGGTGTCAGGTCGGGCCTGTTATATTTATCAACAGGGGTAGGCACGGTAACGATAAATACATCACATGCTGACATGTTATCCAGCACATTTGTGCAGAAAAGTCCTTTGTTTCCTGGCACTGCTGCAGTTATTACCTGCTTCAGGTCTTCAGATGATACCTCAAGGGTAAAATCATTACCATCCTGTAGTTCTCCTATACGTTTGGCATTAATGTCAAAACCAATAACCGGATATATTTTAGACAATTCGACTGCCAAAGGGAGGCCTACGTAGCCTAAACCTATAATAGCAATGCGATGTTGAGCTTGTTCCATTTGTATTATTTGCTTTTTTGAGCGTCGCTTTATTTATTTCTTAGCTTATTGAGCGTGCGTGTAAAAATATTGGTGTCTTCTTCTTCAAAATAATTATTGCCATAGCTTCCGTACCCATAAGCACTACCTGCTGTTTTTGTATCATTCAGCACAATATTCATTCTTGGCAGCTTGCCCGCTCTGTATAAGCTATCAGCATTCCGCACTTGTTGTTTGAAGGTATAGTTTTGGCGCACAATATATAAACTAATATCCGCATGTTGCGCTAACAGCTGTGCATCGGTAACTAAACCTATAGGCGCAGTATCAATGATCACATAGTCAAACTGTGACCTCAGGTTGGCAAATAATTGCTGAATAGCAGGCAAAACTATGAGCTCAGCAGGGTTTGGAGGTATTGTACCTGCAGGTATAACGAAGAAATTATCTTGCACACCTGAAGGTGTTATTATATCGTTAATCGATGCTTGCCCAATGGCATAATTAGAAAATCCGGTAGGGTGTTGTAGCCTTAAGTTTTCAGAAATCTTCGGTTTGCGCAGGTCTAGCTCCATGAGTACCACACGCTTGCCTAGCAGGGCTAAAGTAGATGCAAGGTTGATGGCAATAAAAGATTTCCCATCACCACTCATGCTTGAAGTAAGCATAATGACTTTCTCATTATTGCCGGACATCAGGAACTGCAGATTAGTGCGCAGCCCCCTGAATTGCTCTGCAATCTTGGTTTTGCTCTCTTTATTAACCGCTACAATATTGGGTTTGTTGTAATGATCGATTTCAGCAACCACTGGCATTGAGGTTAGCTGCTCAACATCTTCCTTAGCAGTTATTTTGATATTGAAAACTTCTTTCAGTACAATTCGAGTGCCGGGGATCAATAAACCCAGAACAATAGCTGACAAGATAATACTAGCCTTGTCTGGTGAAACAGGCTTGTCGTCTGTTTGTGGTGGGTCTATAACGCGTGAGTTGGATGATGTAGCTGCTTTATTGATAGCTGTTTCCTCCCTTTTTTGTAGTAAGAATAAATAGAGCTCTTGCTTTATGTTTTGTTGGCGCGAGTATTCTAAAAATTCACGCTCTTTCGTTGGTGTAGTTTTTAGTGTTGCATTTGCAATATTGTTGCGACGATTGAACTCATTAATGCTGATAGTAAGGCCTGATTTAAGAGAGCTGAGGTTAGACTTCATGCTCGTACGAATGCTCAATATCTGGTCATCAATATTTTTGACGTAAGGGTTGCTTTCAACGTTACTAAGCAATAACCTGCGGCGTTGTAGGAGTAACTCGTTGTATGAGTTGATGAGAGTAGCCAGGGCAGCATCTTGTATAAAGAAGGCAGATGGAACTATGTCGGCATTATTTGCTGAAAGAAAGCGCTCCAGCGATTCTATTATATTTAGTTGTATTTGCTGTTGAGTAAGTTCCTTTTCATTGTCGTTATTGCCAGCCATTAAAATTTTTGACTGCTCATCGAGATTGGTGAAATTATTTTGCTTTTTAAATATTTCAATATCACTTTCAATACTTGCCAGATCTCCTGTTACTATACCTAGACGTTGGTCAATAAAGGAAATAGTAGCATCAGATGTAAGGTGTTTGTCCTGCAGATAAGCCGCTTTGTATACTTCAATAAGGTGTGCAAGGATTTGTTGAGCACGGGTCGGGAATATATCCTTTATTGATATCCTAAGAATACTTACTTGCTTGCCTGAGCGTTCCACATCCAACGCTTTAAGTATCTTTTTAGATATTTTGTCGGCCGGCGAGAAGCTAAATATGTATTCCTGGTCATTATCAGCAACAGAATTTTCATTTTTCTGTATGATTACTTTTTGCCCGTTTAGCTGCACTGTATCACCATACGCGTATTGCTTTGTATCATTATTGGCTGATACTGTAAAATTGCTTTGACTGGTATATTTAAGCGTATAGCTGCCGCTATTCTTTAAATACTCATTGCCTGATATCGGAATAACGATAAAAGGGGCGGTTTGATATAATTCACGGTTTCGGAGTGTGCCTGGTTTGTAATATTTAATGTACAAATGCAGGTCCTTCACCACTTGTTTTATCAGGTATTGGCTGCGCAGTATCTCAATTTCATTATCAACTGTAGCCGCGCCGGTTTGCATGCCGAAGCTTTCAAACACCTGACCTTGGGCCATACCATTACCCTTTTCTTCGTTGATGAGCAGTTTAGCACTGGTGTTGTATACAGGTATTGTATACTTCAGGTATGCGATAGCGCATAGCAGGGCAGCAATAACAAAAGCTATCAGAACAGGGGCGTAGCTTATTGCCTTTGCCCTGATTTTTTCTAAAGAAACAGGATCTGAGTTGCCTTGGGTATTATCAGCAAAAATTGGCTGTAGTTCCTGTGGCATCTAAATGTTTAATTGTTCCGGGTAGTTATGATGTAAATTGAGGTGAAGAGCGTAGTTGCACTTATCACATAGCTTATTAGCCTATCCCTTGTAGCGTCATAAGTAGCAGCACGTTTCTTTACTACGTTTGGTTCAACATACACAACATCCCCGCTTTTTAAATAAAAGTATTGCGATTTGTAGATATCTGTTGAGTTGATGTTCAGTCTTACAAAGGTCTTTTTACCATTTTCCTCACGTATGAGCATGATGTTATCTCTTTTGCCTTGTATGCCGAGATCGCCGGACAATGCAATCGCATCAACTACACTCATTTTCTCATTGCTAACAGTTAGTGGACCAGGACGGCCAACTTCTCCCAGCATCATTACAGTGAAGTTTGCAAAACGTACATTCACTACCGGGTCTTTATAGTACTTGGTGACACGCTCTTTTATAAGATCTTTCGCCTGTGTTGTAGTAAGGCCGCCAACAGCGATATTGCCAATAAGTGGAAGCTCAATAGTGCCGTCTTTTGCAACCATGTATCCCTTAGCGCTTTGTGTTTTATCACCGTCAAGCGCACTGGCGCTAAACATTGCTGTGTTATCTGGGTCGAGGGTATTGATTTGTACAGTCAGGATATCGTTAGCTTGTATTACAGGCTCTTTAAATTCAACTCTATCACGATACATAGGGTAGTAAAGGGAATCTGCAACATCTTGAAAATAAGCAACCTTTTTCGCTCCACGACAGCCAACCATTGCTATTGTTATTAATACGATCGCCAACACACTCTTTGCCTTCACGGTAAAACCTTGCATCTTGCTATGCATCCTGAATAAAAATTTTTTCAAAAATAGAGTAAAATAAGCGTGAACCCAATTTTATTAATATTATTAATAATATAATTAGCTGGGTTAGGATAAGCGTTTTCGTACTGATTTAATGATGTTTGCAACGTTGGAGATGGAATTATCATTAAGTTTTATTTGTTGTACCAGCAGTTTACCCTTGCCACATGCTACAACAACACTACCGTCTGTATGCAATTTTAAAATCTGACCTGGTACCGCAAGAAATTCCTCCTCATCATCAAAAATTACTGCTTCTGATATATATATATATTCTCCCTCGTAATAACAGAATGCTCCGGCAAATGGGTACCCCGAAGCATTAATCAGCCGTAAAATACTAGTGTTGTCCTGGGCCCAATCTATTCTCCCGTCCTCGGGCGTCCTAGGGTAGCAACGTAGTGGTTTACGTTCGGTTTGCGTAAGTGTATCTTCAATATAATATGAGGGGTCGTTGCTTAATTGTTTAACGGCTTCGGTCATAAGTAGGGGTATCTGTTCCTCCATCCAGCTATAAACACGACCAATTTTTGTATTGATATCTACATTAAGATAATTGCGAGTGATTATTTTACCCTCGTCTACGTTGTCTCCTACCATTTTATGCACGCACAACCCGATCTTTTCTTCTCCATTTATCAAAGCCCATGCCTGGCAGGCATTGCCCTTGTACCTAGGTAAGTCGCCACCATGAGCGTTCAGTATACCGTTAGGGAACATATTAATAACATCCTGACCAATGATACTCGTATAGTTTACACTAATGCCAATGTCTTTAGTAAGCAGTTGAATTTGCGATATTACTTCAGGTGCATTAATAGACGGTGCGTATATATACAATGCGTTTACAGTTTCTGCCCATCCTTCAAGATCTCGGGCTGATATGCGATGTTCTGGTGATTCTTTAGCAGTAATGATAGCTGTGATGGTATGGCCATCACGCAAAAGCTGATTACCTATTGCAGGCAAAATCTCACCACGCCCGATAAGTACTATATTCATAACAGCTGAGAAAGTGTTGAAAGCTGATGGTAATAAAGCTCCTGGCCTACTTTAAAGCCTGCCACCTGCAAGCGAATAACCGGCTCGATACCCACATGTGCTAGTGTATGTGACATCATCATTGGTTTACCAATTTTGCGCGGATGTATATTTATATCGTTTAATGCTGTATATGGTACATCGCCATACAAATGCACGATGCTTATACCAGGCTTGGCATTTGCGACTTCGTGAATATCAAATGGTGATCGGCTGCCTATATAACAACGTTGCTCATCATAGTCGGCTATAAAAATGACGTCAATATCTGTCATCATTTTTTGTAGTGTTGCCTTGTTAGTTGTAACCGTGCATTCTGCTCCGTTAGCCAATAGTGCTGCGCATATTGTTTTCCCAAATTCATCATCACTCCATATTAGTATACGCTGGCCACGAATTTCCTGCCCGGCTTCGTACAGCATTTTTACGGCGAGGTTGCCTACATAGTCAAACACTCTTATGTCGGGGTGCTGCTCCCATGTGCCGGCTATTGGAATACCGTTGCTTTTGCAATATGGTGTATCAATGTCACCCTCCCGTAGTTCCCATTTTTCAAACATTAATGGTATCACGGCTTTACTATGCACATGTTGTAGTTTCTCGCTATCTAATGGCCTCAGCATACCTGAGTTAGTAATGATGTCTGCAAGGTGTAAAATATGGGAAGGCAAATGGTTTTTTACAATTTCCAGGTTACCCGCAATGTTCAATGCATGCTTTATGTTTACGCATTGCTCCTCTATTTCATCAGCACTGCCATAATTGCTATCCTTTACAAATGCTACAACTAAACCAGCACCTGCCAATAGGGGTATAAATGGTGTATACAAATAACTGCCACTGCCAACCTCCGTAAGAATGGTCAGCCCTTTAAGGTTCAACTGCAGGCGCTCAATATTTCGTTTTATGCTATTGAATGCTTTTAAATGTTGTCGGCCTGTATCCGTCATTATTTTTTGTCTAAAGCCTGCGTAGGCAAGGTGGCTGTCATTGCTAAGCCCAGCGAGCGTATGTTGAGATAAGCTTTATTGCCTTTCAGTTTTACAATAGTGCCTTCCATATCTTTCAACGGACCTTCACTAATTATTACTTTTTCGCCGGCTTCAAATACGGTTTCTATTTCGGCATTCTTGTAATTATTCAGGAAGTGCCGGATCGAGTCTATTTCCTCATCACGTACTATACCGGGTTTTTTGTTCCACCATAAGAAATTGATGACGCCCGGTGTAGTAAGTACGTTTATGCTATCAGTTTTATAATCGTGCAGCCAAACAAAGACATACGAGCGGAATATTGGGGCAGTTATTTTCTTCTTTCTGTCGCTCCATTGCCTTATCTGATCTTGTACCGGACAATACACTTTTACATCTTGCTTCTCCAGAAGCAGCGCCACTTTTTTTTCGTTTCGGGGTTTAGTATGTAACACGTACCACGGCATGCATTAGTTTTTTTGCCAAAGCAGTAAGTTAGGCTTATGGTTAGCAGGTGAGTTGTTCCACAATGCCTCGTCATATATACTATAGCTCACTTGTCTGGAAATTAGCTTTTGCGCACTTGCAAGTATTTTTTGCAGGTAATGCTCATCTATGCACCCTACAAATGCTAATTCAATTGTGCCGGTATCTCTACCTGAAGCATAGTCGCCACATAAATAGATACCATCTACCTGCCCAAGTTCTTTTATTATCAGGTCTACTATTTTATCTACACCAATGTGTTTAAGCAAAATGTTGTGTATGTCGCTAAGTAAGGCATACTCTGTATTTGCTTTATATACCTTCTTATTCCCTTGATTTTCTGATAGTATCATCCCTGCTTGTTCAAATTTGTTGAGCTCCACCCGTATAGAGTTTGTGCTTTCATCAAATTCTTCAGCCAGGCCTCTCAAATAAGCAGTAGTACCCGGATTCAGGAAAAATCTGAGTAGTAGCTTTATACGAGTGCGGGATGATATCAGAACATTGAGCATCTGCAGATTATTGGCTCAAGCATGGCTTCGCCGTCGTCAGTCACATAACTGCACGGCAAAACGAGTAATAATATTACTCATTTTGGTTCAGATATTAAATAGCAGCGGCTAAAAATGCAGGTACTTTTATCTAGATGGTAGTATGAAGCCTGTTATTAAGGAAAGGATATCTTATCAGGGATTCCAGAATGTTCGAATCCAGTATTCTTTCCAGCGTCTCAGCATGCTTAATATGGTGCATGTCCGAACCACAATAATCATAAAGGCGCTCTTTCAGCAAATATTCAGCTATTTGCTTTACCGGTTTGCCATAGTAGCCTGTTAGGGCAATGGTATTTAGCTGTAGCAGGCAACCCTTATTCTTCAGTTCGCGGTAGGTCTCAGGGCGTTGATGATAAAAAATGTAGCGTTCGGGGTGTGCAAGAATAGGGCGGTAGCCACTAGTCTGCATCTGGAATAATATGTCGTGAAATCTAAGCGGTTCTGCCATGAACGAGATTTCTACGAGCACTTCATTATCACGTATGGTCAGTAGTTCCTTATTGGCCAGCAACTGCATGAAATACTCATCTATATAATATTCAGCAGCTGCTTTGATGGGTATTTGTATTCCTTTTTCGGTAAGAGCGGCCTTTAATTGTTCCATGCCCCCGCCTATTGTCACTTTGTTATTGGGATAATGGTCGGTTTTGATGTGTGGAGTAGTTATAATACTCCTGAAGCCCATGGCCATTAGTTTTTGTATCAGCTCTATACTGTCATCTATTGTTTGTGCACCATCGTCAATGCCCGGCACAAGATGAGAGTGCATATCTGTGGACAAGAACGAAAAATTCCTTTCTGTATCGGGGATGTTAACTGATGGCTTTTTGCCAAACCCGAATAATTTAGAAAACATAGCACAAAATTAAAAAAACTACACAGAGGCTAATATATAGACTTTCATAGCGTATGGTACGCTAAAAGTAGTACTATTCGCTAAACAATTGATTGTGTTGATTTTTTTCTACACAATCAGGCTATTGCATTATAAAAATCACTGCTGAAATCAATCAAAAGCCACAGGCAGCAGATTTGTAATAGGTATGGTGCATACACAGCTACATGTTGTCTCAAAAGCTAAAATACCTATATCTGATTGTTGCACTGGCATCTCTGTCAATGCAATTGGTTGCTTGTGGTGGCGAGAAGCGCCATCATACAAGCCCTGTAGGTTATAATCTGGCGCAACCCTACAAGCTGGCAATGCCGTTAGAATTAGATGAAATATCAGGGGTAACATATTACGCACCTGATAGCAGTATTATGGCTATAAATGATGAGCTGGGTTGGCTATATAAAATACATCCAGTAAATGCACGCAGAACAGAAAAATGGCATTTTTCTCATGCGGATGATTTTGAAGACCTTGTGCTTGTTGATAGTGTGTTTTATGCGCTTAAAAGTAATGGTGATATTGTCAGCTTCCATTTCAAATCAGATTCGATCATTGCGCAAGAACATCTTTTCCCTTTTGGTAAGTCTGAATTTGAGACCTTATATCAGGATACGGTAACCAGCGATTTGGTACTGATCTGCAAAGACTGTGAGTCGGATAAGAAGAAACTCCTTAGCGTATTTATTTACAATAAGTATACGGGTGCTTATAGCAAAGCCTCTTTTGATATAGATGCAAAAGGTATAGCAAAGGCACTGGGCAAAAAATCAATGAGGTTCAAGCCTTCCGCCGCGGCCATACACCCAATCACCCGCGAGTTATATATCATCTCTGCCATAAACAAGTTGTTAGTAATTGCTGATGTAAGAGGTAGCGTGCTGGCCGCGCATCAGCTCAATCCTTCGATTTTTAAGCAGCCTGAAGGTTTATGCTTTACCCCTAACGGTAGCCTTATCATTTCAAACGAATCGGCAGGTAACGGGCTTGCCAATATTCTTATCTATAAATACCAGCCACCAAAAACGAATTGAACCTAATGAGGATATGCCTGCTGATATGTATGATGTGCTTGTGCAAAATAGTGTTTGCACAACAGGATAGTATTGAGAGCCGTATGGTGTTGGTAGGCGATGCAGGCTCACTTGTAGATGGTAAGGCCAGGGTTATTGATGCCATCAGGCGCTGGGTGCCGCTCGACGAAAAAACATCCGTAGTATATCTGGGCGACAACCTATATCACGACGGGTTACCCGACGACCAGCATCGCTATTATAACGATATACGCTCGGTTCTGGATAGCCAGGTAAACTTGTTAGGCAACACAAAGGCTAAGGGGTACATGATACCCGGCAACCACGATTGGGACAATGGTGCACAAGGTGGTTATGCTGCCATATTGCGCGAGGTGAACTATGTAGATGGCCTTGATCTGAAAAACTTTTTCTTCTACCCAAAGGATGGCTGCCCCGGCCCTGTAGAAGTATCCATCAGCCCAAATGTGACAATGATAGTTATGGACAGTCAGTGGTGGCTGACATCTACCGACAAACCCGGTATTGAGTCGGATTGCCCAAATAAATCTAAAGAAGAGGTCTTGGCCGAAATCAGTGATATACTGGCTAAGAACTCTAAAAAGCTGATTGTATTTGCATGTCACCACCCATTTGTTAGTAATGGTATACACGGTGGTTACTTTGGTATCAAGCAGCACATCTTTCCCTTTACCGACATAAAAAAGTATTTGTACATACCTATGCCCGTTATAGGTTCTATTTATCCAATTAGCCGTAGTGTATTTGGCAGCCCGCAGGATCTGAAACACCCTACTTATGTCAATATGTCGAACGATGTGCGGGATGTAATAAAGGAGCATCCCCATGTTATATATGCTGCAGGTCATGAGCATACATTGCAACTGCTGCATGATAGCAGTAACTATTACGTGGTTTCGGGTGCAGGTTGTAAAACCACGCGTGTTGAAGACAGCCGGAAGTCAGATTTTACGGCATCAAAGCTTGGCTTTGCACTACTCGAAGTATCAAAAGCAAAGAATGTAAAGATCACGTACTATACGCTTGATGAAGAAGGTACTTCTTCTATTGCCTTTACAAAACCATTACTTAATTTCTCTACCATCCCCAAGCCGGAGGATACTATAAAAAGTGCTGAGCCTATATATGTGTATAAGGATACAGCTTTGGTGGCTGCAAGTAGCCAGTATGAAACTACCAGCCAGTTACAGCGAAAACTACTTGGTGAAAACTACAGAAAGGAATGGAGCACTCCGGTAACGCTGAAGGTTTTCAATATCAACAAAGAACAAGGTGGATTTAAGATAACGGGCATAGGTGGTGGCAAGCAAACAAAATCGCTATCGCTAAAGGATAAAAATGGGGTGGAATGGAAGCTACGCAGTATAGATAAAGACCCTGCTAAAGCGATACCTGCAGGGCTACGTGGCTCTTTGGCTAAAGATATTTTGCAGGATATGATATCCGCTGCGCATCCTTATGCACCATTGGTAGTGCCAGATATTGCTAAAGCAGCCCATATACCTCATCCTGACCCTAAATTCTTTTTTGTACCCGATGATCCTTCATTAGGCTTATATAGAAGCATTTTTGCAAATAAGGTATGCCTGCTTGAGAAAAAGGACAACAGCTTTGATGGTAGCGACACAAAAAGTACTCCTAAAGTGCTGAAGAAGATGGTGGAGGATAATGATCATGTAGTAGATCAGACAGCTGTATTACGCGCACGATTGCTGGATATAATGATAGGCGACTGGGACAGGCATTTCGACCAATGGCGCTGGGGCGTGCTGGATACGGGGAAGGGTAAACTCTATTATCCCATACCTCGTGATAGGGACCAGGCCCTCTTTTATTCCGATGGTTTAGTGATGCGGTATGCGACACGTAATAGGCTGCCTTTTATGAAAGGCCTGCGTTATGATATACCTAAGGTCAATTGGCTTGGCTATTCAGCACGTGATTTTGATCGTTTTTTTATGAATACGTTGGATGCGTATGAGTGGCAAAAGACGATATGCGAATTTCAGGCAGATGTTACCGATACGGTGATAAGCACTGCTGTTCGCAAACTACCTCCTGACGTATATAACATAAGCGGTCCCGAAATAACAGAAAAACTAAAAAGCCGCCGCGACCTGCTCATGCAGGAGGGGATGAAGTATTATGAATTTTTGTCGAAGTATGTGAATGTTGTAGGTAGTAACAAGCGTGAAGAGTTTGTGATAACCGGTAATGATACATCGATAAAATTGCAGGTATACATAAAGGAGAAATCAGGAGATACCAGCTTTCTGATGTACTCGCGTATATTTGATGAAAAGATAACCAAAGAGATACGGCTGTATGGTTTTAACGGTGATGATAAATTTACTGTTGACGACAATGTGAATGCAAATATCAAGCTTAGGATAATAGGAGGCCGCGGTGCAGATACATTTAACCTCGGAGGCAAAAACCGTAAATATCTATACGACCTGAAATATGGTGGCAATCAGGTAGTGCAGCAAAGGCGAACTATAAACCTCATGTCTAATAATCCCACGATAAATGACTACAGCTATCAGGATTATAAATACCAGGATATAAAACGTTTCCCGTGGATAAATGTAGGCTTCAACTCTGAGGATGGGCCATTGGCTGGTGTTGGCTTCTGGCGCAAAACTTATGGCTTCAGAAAAGAGCCGTATGCTACAGAGAATAAACTTTCAACGCTCTACTCTTTCCTGAACAATGCCTATCAGGCAAAATACTTTGGGGCGTTTACAGATGTGTACAGGAATATTGACCTGATAGCAAAAGCAGAATTTCAAAATCCATCTCTATACAACTTTTTTGGCTTGGGCAATGAAACGGAAAGGTTGCCCGGGACATCTCTGCGCTATTACCGTACACGATATAAATATGTAGCTGCCGATGTTGCAATCCAAAAACGTTTCTTCCGTATACTCACTATATCTGGTGGTCCGTCTATCTACCATTATTGGAATAGGGCAGATATTAACCAGGGTAAGATATTAGAACAGCCTTCTCGCGTGGGGCTTGATTCTGCCGATGTGTTTAGCAAAAAGACATTTGTAGGAGGTAAGCTGGCCATCAATGTGAATAACCTAAATAGTGAAATATTTCCTACCAGAGGTATAAACTGGACTAATGAGTTCACTTACATGAATGGAGTTAGTAAAGGTTCAGGTACGCTTACCAAATATCAGTCGGATATGGTAGTTTATGCTAGTCTTAGTGATCCTGCCAAATTGGTGGCAGTGCTTAGGTTTGGTGGCGGCCATATTTTCGATGATAAGTATGAATATTTCCAGGCACTAACCCTTGGTGCTAATAACTACCTCCGTGGTTTTCGCAAAAACAGGTTTTCAGGTTCTTCGCTGTTGTATAATAGTGTAGAGCTACGTTGCAAACTGGTAGAGATCAAATCGAAGATATTTCCCGGCACGTTGGGCCTCGTAGGGTTTAATGATATTGGCAGAGTTTGGGTACGCAATGAAAACTCTAAAAAATGGCATAATGCTTATGGCGGTGGATTGTATTTCCTGCCGTTCGACATGTTTATTCTCTCAGCAACCGTCGGGCGCTCACCCGAGGAGACGATCTTCAACTTCACTCTTGGCACTCGCCTCAATCTCACCTTCTAAAAGTATAAGGTATGAACAATGATATTTATAACCAGATCAGCACTTATGTAACAGGATTGTATAATCAGCATTCTCAGCATGAGTTGCTATATCACAATCTTGCGCATACCCAAAATGTAGTAAGGCATGCGGGGGAGATAGCAGCAAGTTTTGATCTGTCCTCAGATGAAATGCTATCCCTGCATGCTGCAGCATGGTTTCACGATGTTGGGCATTTATATGGGGGTGTTGATGGCCACGAGGAAAGAAGTATTGAAACGATGCAACCTTTCTTGGAGAGTCTTGGTTGTAGCTCAGAGGTCATTGAAATGACAATGAAAAATATTATGGCTACCCGGATGGGCCATATACCTGAAACTGCAACAGAAGAAATCATTCGTGATGCAGATACTTACCATTTTGGCACAAAAGAGTTTAAAGAGACTAACAAACAAATAAAAGAAGAGTTGAGATTGAGGAATAATGGCGTGCCTATTGATAACTGGAAAGAGAAAACACTTTGGTTGCTAGAGAGGCACGAATTTCATACGGACTATTGCAAAAACCTGCTGACGGAAGGGAAAGACAAAAATGTAGAACGTATGAAAAGAAAGCTGGGAGAAAAGGAGAAGCCAGAACCTAAAGCAGATAAAAAGAAGGCAAAGGACAATGCTGAAGTTGATCCGGCGAATAAAACGAAGATGATAACGCGTGGTATACAAACCATGTTGCGCCTCACTTCGGAAAACCATCTTGAGTTGAGCAATATGGCTGATGGGAAAGCGAACATTCTCATATCGGTCAATTCTATCATTATATCGGTAATACTGTCGGTGTTGTTACGCAAGTTAGAATCTGATAGATATCTGACAATCCCGACAATATTATTCCTGGCTTTTTCCGTAGCTACTGTAGTTGTTGCCATACTTGCTACCCGTCCAAAAATTTCAGAAGGCCGTTTCAGCAAGCAGGATATATTGAACAAAAAAACTAACCTGCTCTTCTTTGGCAATTTCCACAAATCTTCGCTGGAGGAGTATAAATGGGGAATGGAAATATTAATGCAGGATAAGGATTATCTCTACGGCTCATTGGTGCAGGATATTCACCATCTTGGAGTAGTACTAGGCCGTAAATATAGGTTGATACGCATGGCCTATAATATATTTATGGTTGGCATTATCGTGTCTGTTATCGCTTTTAGTTTAGCATCTACCCTGCATGATCCTGCCCAAACTACCATCATCACCACACCTGCAACACCACCACTCTGATATGAAACTACTTTCGTCCATAAATAACAGGCTCAATGCCATTAAAAAGTACCGATACAAATGGGTGCTTTTTATTGCTATAGCATGGACGATTGTTGATGTGTTTCTCTGGCAGCGCTACATGCGCACTTCGCCCGATCTTAAGTACGATTCTACCTTTCAGTTATTGACTACAGGTGCCATTATATTGCGTATTGTTATTGTGTTTTACATGAGTGCGGTAATGGGATACTTGCTGGTGTTTCGCCTTAAGCGGTTGTTCAGGGATTATCCTATGATCATAAATCTGGTGCTTAAGACAGGCATATTGTTGGTGGCATCAGTCATTATGAATTTCCTGCTGCATTTTTCTTATTCATTGGTCATACTCAATACCGGGTTGCAACAAGCATTGTATAATTTCTATTACGACTCATCTCATACGCCTTGGTTTTGGAACAATAACCTCGTTTGGATCACAATGTTTGTGATGACGCAAATGTTACTGGAGATAAATGAAAAATACTCACCCGGGGTGTACATGGATATAGTGATGGGTAAATACATGAAACCACGTATAGAGAAGCGTATTGTAATGTTTCTCGATTTGAAGGATTCAACACCTATTGCCGAGAAACTGGGCCATACAGTTTACTTCCGCTTTATCCGCGATTTTATCTATTATATATCAACAGCTTTGCTGGAGTACAATGGTCGCATTTACCAATACGTTGGCGATGAGATAGTTGTTTCATGGTCTTACAGCGAGGAAAATGTGCAGAAATGTATTCAGGCACTTATTGAGGCCCGTAAGGCGCTACAGAAACATGGAGTAGAATTTAAACGCAAATATGGTACACAGCCAGAGTTTCGTGTTGGTGTCCATTTGGGTGAAGTTACGGTTGGAGAAATAGGTATTCTCAAGCGCGACCTTGCTATGAGTGGCGATACTATGAATACCGCCGCCCGCATCCGCACCGCCTGCAGCGAGCTAAATACCCGTTTCATCGTATCCAAAGACTTCCGCGATGAGTTGCAAATGAAGCACTGGCAGTGCGAAAGCCTTGGTAGTATTGAGCTTAAAGGCAAGCGCAACAGTATCGAACTGTTCGCACTCATCATATAACCTGCCTCCAGCTCAGCTAAAAATCCTTAATTTTAACTGCCTTTACCGTTTATTGTTACTTTTTGCTTTGCCTGAGCATTTTTTTGAGTCATGAGCAAGGTTTTGTTATTTAATCCGCGTAGTGCGCGAACTAAGCCACGTATACCTAATTCTATACTGGCAGTTGCGGCATCTATCGACGGCAAGTATGATTATGCCATAGTAGATGGCAATATGGAAGTTGACCCCTGGCCTAAGATAGAAAGCTATCTGGCTACGGGTGAGTTCTCATTTTTCGGCAGCACCAGTATGCCTGGCCCGCAGCTAAAGCAATCTATACCTATAAGTAAAAAGATTAGGGAGCAGTATCCTGATATTAATATCATTTGGGGTGGCTATTTCCCATCTAATCAGCCGAGGTCGGTATTAACATCAGGTTTTGTTGATTTTATAGTGAATGGCCCCGGCGATAAATGCTTTCCTGCGTTGCTGGATGCGCTATCAAACGATACGCCGTATGAGCTGATCCCCAATCTTATCTACAGGTCAGGGGATAATATCATTAAAACACGAAAAGACGAACTGTACGATCAGGATGAACTGCCTGCTTTGCCCTATGAAAAACTCAACCAGTTTTATCCTCTGGACAAATATCTTGGCCGTACATATCTGGGTGACAAAACCATAGCCTATCACGCCAGCATGGGCTGCCCTTTCAAATGTTCGTTCTGCGCTGTAGTGCCTATTTATGGCGGTCGTTGGAAAGGTAAGTCAGCACAGAATATATACGATGATATTAAGTACTTGAAAGAACAATATGGTGGTGATGCTATAGAGTTTCACGATAACAACTTCTTCGTTTCAGAAAAGCGGGTAGCAGAGTTCTCGCGCTTGGTAATGGAAGATAATATTGTTTGGTGGGGTGAAGGCCGCATCGATACCATCAACAAATACTCCGATGATACATTGGCTTTGATGCGTAAGGCGGGCTGTAAAATGATTTTCTTTGGTGCGGAAACGGGTAATGATGAGATATTGAAGAAGATGGATAAAGGCGGCACGCAAACCGCAGCGCAGATAAGGAGTTTTGCCGCTCGCATGGCTAAGTTTGATATCATACCTGAATACTCTTTTGTATTGGGTACTCCCGGCGATACACCCGAACAAACCATGAAGCAGATTGATGACGACATTGCTTTCATTCGTGAGATAAAGGAGATCAATCCTAAGACTGAGATCATTATCTACGTTTACAGTCCTGTACCTACAGAAGGTTCGGATATGTATAATAAAGTGCTGGAGTCAGGCTTTAAATTCCCCGAAAAACTGGAAGACTGGATAAGCCCTGAATGGGAGAATTTCGACTTACGTAAGAATCCCCTTACTCCCTGGCTTACTGCCGAAATGGTAAATAAGATAAAGGACTTCGAAGTAGTGCTGAATGGCTATTACCCTACGGTAGCAGATATCAGGCTCAATAGTGTAAAGCGTAATGTATTGAAGTTCTTTGCGGCCATACGCTACAAAACGAACTTCTACTGGAAGCCTTACGAATTGAAGGCGCTACATATACTCTGGAAATACCGTCAACCAGAAATTGAAGGTTTTTGATGCTGAAGCAACTCCAACATACTTACCGCAGGTATCAGACATTGCGCACGCACAAGATCACCGCTCTGCCTATAGCTATACTTATGCCACATAGCGCCTGCAATTGCCGCTGCGTAATGTGCGATATCTGGAAGGATAACAAAAACCTGAAGCAGCTGAATGAAGATGATTTCAAAGGTATGCTCACCACTTTCCAAAAGCTGGGTACTAAAATGGTGGTTATGTCAGGTGGAGAGGCTTTGCTGAATAAAAACTTCTTCGCCCTGTGCGCCATGCTGCGTGTAAAGGACATAAAAATATCATTGCTCTCTACCGGTCTGCTGTTGGAAAAGAATGCTCAGGATATAGTCGATAACATTGATGATGTCATTATCTCGCTCGATGGCGATGAAATGTTGCACGATGCCATCCGCAATATCCCAGGTGCTTTTGCCAAGATGCATGCTGGCGTTGAGGCTATTCATAAGCTGAAGCCCAACTTCAGGATAACAGGCCGCAGCGTTATACACAAGCTGAATTTCCGGGCATGGCCTGCTATCATAAAAGCTGCGGGTGATATTGGCTTGCAGCAGATCAGTTTTCTACCTGCTGATGTGAGCAGCACTGCGTTCAATCGCGATAACCCCTGGGATGCCGACAGGCAAGGAGATGTGTTGGTTGAACGGGATGACTTAGCTGACCTGAAAGATGTACTTGACGAGATGATTGTGGATTTTAACCCTTTGTTCGGAAACGGGTTTATTGCAGAATCTCCGGAAAAGCTGATGAACATACATCAGTATTACAGTGCAGTTTATGGTTTAGCGGAGTTCCCTGATAAGAAATGCAATGCTCCCTGGGTATCTGCTGTTGTAGAGGCTGATGGTGAAGTAAAGCCATGTTTTTTTCATGCATCGGTAGGCAACATCCGCCAGCAGCCGCTCGATGAAATATTGAATGGAGAAAAAGCGCTTAACTTCAGGCAGAAACTGGATATGGATGCAGATAATACCTGCAAGCGTTGTGTTTGCTATTTAAACCTGCACCCTCGCGTCAACCCGTGAAACAGCTTTTCAAACAGATAGGTAGTCGCACACTACGTCCCCTTGTACAAAGTTATTTGTCGAAGGAGCGCTGGTATAGCTACAGTGATTTACGTTTGCTGATATCACCACAGGTATTTCACCCGGGCTTTTTCTTTAGTACCCGTTTGCTGCTAAATTATATTTTGAAGCTGGATCTGAAAAAGAGGTATTTTCTGGAGTTAGGAGCCGGTAGCGGCCTTATAGCTATGAGCGCAGCAAAAAAAGGAGCAAAAGTTACTGCTACAGATATCAATACTGTCGCTATCGACTATCTACAGCAGAATGCTGAGCGTAATGGTGTCAGCATCGCGATCTTAAAGTCAGATTTGTTCGATGCTATTCCTGCCGTACAATTCGATATTATCGCCATCAACCCACCATATTATAAACGCAACCCTCAGAACGAGCTGGAGCATGCATGGTTTTGTGGTGAAGGAGGGGAGTACTTCGTAAAGTTGTTCTCGCAAATAGGCAATCATATACATGCCACCACAAACATCATCATGGTGCTCTGCGACGATTGCGATGTGCAGATGATAGAAGGCATTGCCACCCGTGCCGGCTACAAAATGCAATTACAGCAAGCCACTCGCCGCCTTTGGGAAATGAACTATATCTACAAGATCAAACCGGTTTAATTAAACCCGTGCACGCCAGGGTATCTCAGGCGCATTGTTGATATGTCCAATATAGCGCGCCAGTACAAACAGGAAATCTGATAAGCGGTTCAGATATTGCACTACCAGCTCAGGCAAGTACTCTTCCTGCTCCTGCATACCCACGCATAGCCTTTCTGCACGGCGACAAACACAACGCGCCACATGACAGGTTGAAGAGGCTAGATTACCACCCGGCAGTATGAAAGAACGCATCTCAGGCAGTTCTTCGTTCATTTTATCTATCAGCCCTTCCAGCCATTGCACATCTTCAGTGTGCAGGTCAGGCAGTTTCATTTTTACTTCTTTATCGGGGTTGGTAGCCAGCACTGCACCTAGCGTAAACAACCTGTCCTGTATCTCCCGCAGCCATTCGCTAATGGTTGCATTCGCAGCCAGGTCACTCACCATACCAATGTATGAGTTCAGTTCATCTACTGTACCATAGCTTTCTATACGTATATGGCTTTTAGGTACGCGTACGCCACCTATTAGGCTGGTGGCGCCTTTATCGCCTGTCTTGGTATATATCTTAAATGCCATTGTTCTATTGTTTTATTGGCCTGCCAATACTTTCCGGTTATCACTTTCTACCACGCCATCGCGTATGCGCACTACACGGTGGGTATAGTTGGCTATATCTTCTTCGTGTGTTACCAATACTACAGTATTGCCACTTGCCTGTATATCGCTGAACAGTTGCATGATTTCTACCGATGTTTTGGTATCAAGGTTACCAGTAGGCTCATCGGCCAGTATCAGCGATGGATTATTGATAAGCGCCCTCGCAATAGCTACACGCTGGCTTTGCCCGCCCGATAGTTCATTGGGTTTGTGGTGGGCACGATCACCCAGGCCAACTTTCTCCAGCATAGCACGTGCACGTTCTTCGCGCTCTTTCTTACTTATGCCGGCATATATCAGCGGCAACGCTACATTTTCCCAAGCGGTAAGCCTTGGCAACAGGTTGAATTGCTGGAAGACGAAGCCTATCTCCACATTACGCACATCAGCCAGTTCATCATCTACCATCTGGCTCACGTTCTTGCCATTCAGTATATATTGCCCGGCAGTGGGTGAGTCGAGGCAGCCAATGATGTTCATCAAGGTCGATTTACCGCTACCCGATGGCCCCATCAGCGCTACATATTCATTGCTTTTTATGGTCAGGTCTATACCCTTCAGCACAGGTAGCTCCTGTTTGCCAAGGAAATAACTTTTTTTGATGCCTTGTAGGCTGATGACGTCTTTCATAAACTTGCGCGCTGCGCTATTCCAAAAATACAGATAAATTTACGGCTGTCTTTATAGTATGCTTCAATTCCCCATTTGTAAAATAAATCTTGGCCTGTATATCACCTCAAAGCGGGCTGATGGCTACCATAACCTCGAAACGGTATTTTATCCCGTATCGCTGTACGATGCGCTGGAGGTAATACCTGCAATGGAAACTAACCTGCACCTCAGCGGTAGGACAGTGGCTGGCGATGTGCAGAACAACCTGGTGTGGAAAGCATACGAAATGATGAAGGCTGAATTTCCTGATGTAGTCCAGCCGCTGGATATTTTTCTGCATAAAGCCCTGCCTATGGGTGCCGGTTTAGGCGGCGGTTCTGCCGACGGAGCTTTTATGTTGCGCCTGCTCAACGATTTCTACAAGCTGGGTTTGGATAAAGAGACATTGGCTGCCAAGGCCTTACAGTTAGGTAGCGACTGCCCTTTTTTCATCTACAACACCCCACAGTTTGCCGAAGGTCGTGGCGAGATGATGCAACAGGTAGAGGTCGACCTTTCAGCATATACCCTGCAACTCGTTTGTCCTGATGTACATATATCCACTGCCAATGCGTTCAGTATGATAACACCCAGGCCTGCACCTTTCGATCTGAGAACTTTAGCTCAGCTGCCCATACAGGATTGGAAGAATAACATAACCAACGATTTTGAGCAGCCAATATTTGAGCAAGTCCCCGAACTGGCCCGTATCAAGCAGCAATTATACGATGGCGGTGCGCTCTATGCATCTATGAGTGGCAGCGGCAGCACTATCTATGGCATCTTTCCTAAGGACAGACAAGCTGTAATATCCACCGATCTCAACTTCGAAAACTATTCTGTTTAGCGGATAAATATTATTTTCGTCGGGTTGCCTGCATGTATATATGTTATTCAACTCGCTGCAGTTTTTAGTATTCTTTATTATAGTCACCTCAGCCTATTACCTGCTACAATCGCAGCGGGCAAGGGTATGGCTGTTGCTGCTAGCCAGTTGCTATTTCTATATGTCATTCGTGCCCAAGTATATTTTGATACTTGGGTTCACGATAATAATAGATTACCTCGCAGGCCTTCAGATAGCAAGGTCGCAAGGTCGGGCTCGTAAAAACTGGCTCATACTCAGCCTTGTAGCCAACATAGGTATACTGGCCCATTACAAATACCTGCTCTTCCTGCTCGATAATATCGGCTTTGTAGCAAGATGGTTCAATCCCACATTCCATATCCCGCATATCGAGATACTATTGCCGATTGGCCTCTCGTTCCATACATTTCAGGCCATGAGTTATACAATCGAAGTATATCGTGGCCACCAGCAACCTGAGCGGAATTTCGTGGTCTATGCGCTGTATGTCATGTTCTACCCCCAGCTGGTTGCAGGCCCTATCGAGCGCCCGCAAAATGTGCTGCACCAGTTTCACGAGTTCAAGCAGTATAAATGGGATAATGTAAAAGAAGGCCTCGCACGTATGCTTTGGGGGCTCTTTAAAAAGGTGGTAATAGCCGATAGGCTGGCCATGGTGGTCGATTACACCTTCGAGAACACCCATAGTTTAGCGGGCTGGCCGCTTATTGTAGGTGCAGTGTTCTATTCCTTCCAGATATATTGCGATTTCTCCGGCTATTCCGATATCGGCATAGGTGCAGCCAAGGTCATGGGCATTCGCCTTATGGAGAATTTCAACCAGCCATACCTATCTCACAACATCACCACTTTCTGGAGCCGCTGGCATATCTCGCTTTCCACTTGGTTCCGCGATTATTTATATATTCCTTTAGGTGGCAATCGCCTGGGTGAAGCGCGTCGCAAACTCAATGTATTCATAGTATTCCTGCTCAGCGGCCTCTGGCACGGTGCCAATTGGACTTTCGTTATCTGGGGGGCATTGCACGGGGCACTGGTAACGCTTATTCCCGGTAGCGGTAAAAGGTCAGGTAAATTATTTTCTCCAGCCACGCTGCTATTTGTAGTGATAAATTTTGTCCTCGTCACGCTCTGCTGGGTGTTCTTCCGTTCACCCAATCTGGCCGAAGCGTTGAATTATTTACAAGGCATGCTCACTTTACAGTCGGGTATCTTGAAATTTGGTATGAAAACAGCAGAATTATGGTTTGCAGTAGTGCTGATCGCTATCCTACTGTGGCGCGAAAGCAGGCTGCAAGGCTACTTCATCCGCAGCAATGGTAAGTTTGCTGCCTATTTCACTGCTATGCTGCTGGTATGCTATTTCTTCGGTATTTTCAACGAGAACCAGTTCATTTACTTCCAATTCTAGGCATACTTACAGAAAATACAAATAGCCGCTGTGTACACAGCGGCTATTTTAATATGATTAAGCTAAGCTTATTTTACTTGAGCAACCAGTGCTTTGAAAGAAGCAGCTTCGTTCATAGCCAGGTCAGCCAGCACTTTACGGTTCAGGTCGATGCCTTTAGCAGCCAGCTTACCCATAAATTGTGAGTAGCTGATACCCTCTTCGCGGCAAGCAGCGTTGATACGCACTATCCACAGCGCGCGGTAGTCACGTTTTTTGATCTTACGACCTACATATTTGTAACCAAGGCCTTTTTCAAGTACGTTCTTAGCTACCGTATATACGTTTTTACGTTTACCGTAAAAGCCTTTAGCTTGTTTCAGTATTTTCTTTCTTCTCGCGCGTGATGCAACCGCATTTACCGAACGTGGCATATCTTATGTATTATATTCGTTATTTAATGTTATTAACGCAGGCCCAGCATACGCTTTACCAGGTTCTCGTTCGTTGGGTGAACGAAAGCCGCCTGGCGCAGGTGGCGCTTACGTGTTTTTGATTTCTTCGTCAGCAGGTGGCTTTTAAAAGCTTTATACCTGCGTATTTTACCCGATGCTGTAACTTTAAAAGTCTTTTTAGCGCGGGAGTGGGTCTTCACCTTTGGCATGGTCTCTAATTTGGGAGGGCAAAAGTAACCTTTTTTATAATTCTTCCAAAATATTATTGAAACATTATACGTATTGATAATTTTTAACATGAATTATCATGCTCAAGGTTTTGTACAAAACTTGCCTATTTTTACAACGCTATGCCACTACTACGTTTCAGAGTTTATTGGGAAGAAGACGACCAGACCTACCGCGATATTGAATTACGCAACGGACAAACTTTCCTCGAATTTCATCAGGTAATACTCAAAGCCTATGAATTTGACGGCAAGCACCCGGGTTCGTTCTTCGAAAGCAATGAGCGCTGGCAGCGTGGCCGCGAGATAAGCTCTGAGGTGCTGGTGAACAAGAAAGATGCCCCTGCACTTTCAATGGCCAAAACCCCTGTATCTGCCCTGGTTACCAAACCCGACCAGAAATTCGTGTACGAGTACGACCCGGTTAAAAAATGGTCGTTTCTGGTTGAGCTAACCGGCGTAATAAAAGAAGAAGATCCCCGCAAAACATATCCGCTAATACTGCGTAAAGAAGGCCTTGCACCAGCCCAATATGGGGTAAAAGGTGTGAATGTTGATAAGCTGATGGATGTAGAGGAGAAATACGACCTTGATGCTGATGAAATGGCCGAAGGCTTTGGTAGCGAAGGTGAAGAAAGCAGTAGCAGTGAAGACAGCGGTATGGATTTTGGCGGAGGCGATAGTTATGATGAATAGCAGGCTACCCCGCCTGTAGCTTTAGATAGATGATATGGATGCAGGTAGCACACCACAGAAAACGGTAATAGTAATAGCGGGTCCTACCGCTATTGGCAAAACAGCTATCTCTATACAGGTAGCCCAGCAACTACACACCGAAATACTCTCGGCCGATAGCAGGCAATGCTATCGCGAAATTACTATAGGTACAGCTAAGCCATCTGCTGAAGAGGTAAGCCAGGTAAAGCATCATTTTATTGATGAATTCCCAGCGGCTAAGGCACTTACAGCAGCCGATTACGAGTCACTCTCACTTCAATACCTCGATAAGATATTTGCAAAGCACGATGTAGCCGTAGTATGTGGCGGAACAGGCCTGTATATAAAAGCGTTGTGTGAGGGGTTGGATGCTATGCCCGAGGTGAGCGATGATATCGTGCATGAGGTGAACGAACATTACCGTTTACAAGGCCTGCACTGGTTGCAGGATGCTGTTCACTCCGAAGACCCGGAGTTCTTTGCCCAAGCCGAAGTGCAAAACCCTGCGCGCCTTATTCGTGCACTGGCATTCAAGCGCTCTACGGGCGAGAGCCTCATACATTTCCGCACAGGCGTGGTAAAAGAACGTCCTTTCAATATCATTAAGATCGCACTGCAACTGCCCCGCGAAGTGTTGTACGAGCGCATCAATCAACGTGTAGATATTATGATGCAGCAAGGCTTGCTGGAAGAAGTAAAAAGTTTACTTCCGCTCCGCCACCTGAAGAACCTGCACACAGTTGGCTACACAGAGCTGTTCGACTATCTGGATGATAAGTATGAACTGGATGAGGCTGTGAATAAAATAAAGCAAAATACCCGGAACTATGCCAAACGCCAGATGACCTGGTTCCGCAGAGATACTGAATTTACATGGCTGGATGCTGACGCCACTGCTGCGGAGAAGATAGTGGCACTGTACAAAGGGTAAAAGGTGTAATGGGAATCGAATTCCAGTACTAAAACTAATAGTTAAAAATAACTTTTCATAGCGGCGAAAAGCTTTTCTTTCCGCAAACTTTATTTCTGTTGAAGTGTTTCCTGCCCATATTGTTATTCACTATTGTAAGCTGCTATACAGCCACGGGGCAAAAGGCTGCAACTGTATATCCCATTGCCTTTTACAATCTCGAAAACCTCTTTGACCCAGCAGACGACCCCAACAAGAATGATGATGAGTTTACACCCCATGGGTTCAAACATTATACGCCGGATATTTATCAGCAAAAGCTGCATAATCTGGCTACCGTTATAGAAAAGCTGGGCACAGATGCTAACAAAGAAGGTGCTGCTCTGATAGGCGTAGCCGAGATAGAAAATGATAAAGTATTGCGCGACCTGAGCAGCCAACCTGAGATAAAACAGCGCGGCTATAGAAGTGTATGGTACGAAAGCCCCGACCTGCGCGGTATTGATGTAGCCCTGCTTTACAATCCTACATACTTTACAGTAGTTTCTTCTCGCAGCATCCCTGCACCTTTCAATGGTGCTGATAAAACCCGCGATGTATTGTATGTGTCTGGCAAGCTGAATGGAGAAATAGTGCATGTGCTGGTCAACCACTGGCCATCGCGCCGCGAGGGTAAGAACGAAACTGCCCCCGACCGTGTTGCAGTAGCGAAAGTGAATAAACGCATTGCTGATTCGTTATTGAAAAAAGATGCTAAGGCCCGCATCATCATCATGGGCGATTTGAATGATAACCCTACCGATAACAGTTTAATGCAAACCCTGAATGCTAAAGCTGATAAATTAAACACGGCCTATCCCTACCTCTACAACCCTTGGGTAAGCATATACAGGATGGGTAAAGGCACTGCTGCTTACAACGATCGTTGGGATCATTTCGATCAGATCATTATTTCTTCAGGCTTCTTTAACGGCAAGCTGCTGTATAAAAGCAATGAGATATTTGACAGGCCTTTTCTTAAACAGCAGTCGGGCAAATACAAAGGCTACCCGCACCGCTCCTTCAGCGGCCACCGCTGGCTGAATGGCTATAGCGATCATCTGCCGGTGCTGATATATCTAGCTCAATAATCTTCCTACCTTTGCGTAAAGTGCAATAGCTATGTGGAAACAAATTCTGAGGTATTTCTACCTTACAAAACGCGATCCAAAAGCACCACGCAGTATCGATCTGTCGATGATGCATGGCATGAACCGTATATCTATTATCGTATTCTTTGTGGCGGTTATTATTATGATTGTCCGCCTGCTAACGCGCTAGGTGGATGATGGCTCGTGCTGCATTGTCTGATGCCGGGCTGCTGCCTAGCTTGTGCCATAGTTCGGCATAGTCTTGCAGTAGTTGTTCACGGTGTGTGCCCTCTTTCAATAGCAGGTTCAATTCGTATACCAGGTTGTTTTCGTTCAGCTCAGCCTGTATCAGTTCCTTTACTACCGGCTTATCCATAATAAGGTTCACCAGCGATATGTATTTTACTTTGATGAGCTTAGTGGCCAGCCAGTACGATATAGGGTTACCTTTATAGCACACTACTTCAGGCACTCCAAACAGTGCAGTTTCTAATGTGGCTGTACCGCTGGTTACCAATGCCGCTTTTGCTTGCTTCAGCAGGTTATAGGTCTGGTTATTAGCTATCAGTACATTTTCATTGCCAATGATCTCTTTATAAAATTCAGCAGCCTGTGCAGGTGCCTGTGCCACCACGAATTGATAGTTGGGGAAGTGCTTCACCACCTTCAGCATCTCCGGCAACTTTATCTTGATCTCCTGCTTACGACTTCCCGGTAGCAATGCTATGATAGGTTTGTCGGAGAGCTTTTGTACAGGTACTTCAGCCTTTTCATGGTGGATGACTTCTATGAGTGGATGACCTACATACTCCGCCTCATAATCCCAGCGTTTATAAAAGTCTACCTCGAAAGGTAATATCACCAGCATTTTATCTACATCACGCTTCAGCTTGGCAGTACGTCCTTCTTTCCATGCCCACACCTGTGGCGATATGTAGTAGGCTACTTTGATGCCCTGTTGCTTTGCCCATTCGGCTATCCGCATATTAAAGCCGGGGTAGTCTATGAGCACCAGCACATCAGGCTTATAAGCCAGTATGTCTTTTTTACAAAAGTCTATATTGCGCAGTATAGTGCGTAGGTGCATCAGCACTTCTACAAAGCCCATAAAGGCCAGGTCGCGGTAGTGCCTTACCAGCATAGCGCCTGCAGCCTCCATTTTGTCACCACCCCAGCAGCGTATGTCAGCTTGTGCATCCTGCCTGTGCAGCGCCTTTACCAGGTTGCTGCCATGCAGGTCACCACTTGCTTCACCAGCTATCAGGTAGTAGCGCATCTAGTTCCATACAAATTTGATGAGAACGGCCAGTACGGCATACAGCATAGTAGCTATCACTACACCCTTAAGGCTGAGGTCAAGCCGTTTATTACTGAAGTATAGAAACGGTATCAGGTTCATCAGCAAGCTCAGGCTGATCAACTGAAAGCCAGTACGGGGATTGTTGAATATGGTATTTATATAGTCGCCGAAATTGCTAAAGACACTTTTGAATGCAAAATATTCTAACACGAGGCCTATGATGGGCAGCACTATGCCAAAAGCAAAGCCAAATAACGCTACGTTCCGTTTCATACAAGTAAATATAATTGCTAAGATACAGGTGAAAAAGGCATTTTTGCGCATACCGTATTGAATGTATTACCTTTGTGCCCATTGAAAACAGTGTATAAATGAATTTCAATCTTAAAAATCTGCCCGAGCGCACCCAGAAACCCCGTACCAATGGTCTGACGATGGTAATGGATAAAGGCATGGGTCACGAGGAGGTAAGGAACTTTTTATCTGTAGCCGCACCTTATGTCGATATTGTAAAGCTAGGCTTTGGTACTGCTTTCGTTACTCCCAACCTGCGCGAGAAAATAGATATATATCGCTCACATGGTATTCCGGTATATTTCGGCGGTACCTTGTTCGAAGCATTCCTGGTGCGCAACCAGTTTGATGATTATCTGGCTACAATTAAAGATTACGGTCTTGATTATGTAGAGGTGTCTGACGGCTCGATAGCGATACCGCATGCTGAAAAATGCGGCTATATCGAGAAACTGGCTAAGCATGTAACTGTATTATCGGAAGTGGGCTCTAAAGATGCTACGCACATCATGCCTCCCTACAAATGGATAGAACTGATGCGCGCTGAGTTGAGTGCCGGCTCTACTTACGTAATTGCTGAAGCCCGTGAGGCAGGTAACGTAGGTATATACCGCGGTAGCGGTGAGGTGCGTGAAGGCCTGGTGCAGGAGATACTCACTCAAATACCATCTGAAAAGATCATCTGGGAGGCACCTCAGAAAGCCCAGCAGTTATACTTCCTGGAGTTGCTGGATGCCAATGCCAACTTCGGAAATATTGCCCCCAATGAGGTAATACCACTGGAGTCGATGCGCGTTGGCCTGAGGGGTGATACCTTCTACCTGTTCCTCGACAAAGACAAATAACTATATCGGGAGGTGCGGCTATCAGCTGCACCTCCTTTCTTTTAGCTATGCCTGCATCATACGGTATCATCGGCTATCCCCTGGGGCATTCATTTTCGCCTGCATACTTTGCTGATAAGTTTCAGCAAGAAGGTATAGATGCTGTGTACAACGCATATCCGTTAGCTGATATAGCCGAGTTTCCGCAACTGCTGCAAGCTAATCCGCAGCTACGTGGACTGAATGTGACCATACCCCATAAGCAGGCCGTAATACCATACCTCAATGAGCTGGATGTAGAAGCCGAAACAATCGGCGCTGTCAACTGCATCGATATCCGCAATGGCATCACTAAGGGCTACAATACCGATGCTGCAGGTTTTGAGTTAAGCCTGCTTCCGCTACTCAGTGCCGACCACACACACGCCCTGGTATTGGGCACCGGCGGTGCATCGCTGGCGGTGGCTTATGTGTTAGGCAAGCTAGGTATCGCTTTCAGGTATGTGTCCCGCAATGCTCAGCAAGGGCATTATACCTATGATGCGCTTACTCCGGATATCATACAGCAACATAAACTCATCATCAATACCACACCGCTAGGTATGCACCCTGACACATCCTCCCTTCCGGCATTGCCTTACGAAGCGATTGGTGCATCACATTTACTATACGACCTCATCTACAACCCTGAGGAGACGGCATTTCTCGCTGCAGGCAGGCAACAAGGTGCGGCTGTTAAGAACGGTCTTGAAATGCTGCAATTACAAGCTGAAGCATCATGGCATATATGGAATAGCTAGCCTACTGTGTAATACACACAGGTGGTAAGGAAATTGCGTATACCCGGCAGTGCTGATATGATCTTGTACTGGTTGCGCGCTTCTATACCAAATTTGTATTTGTATATAGGGTTGAAGAGGAAATGCTGTTTGTGCATCACCTTCAGGCCACTTTGCTTTACCACCTTCTCAAATCGCTCTATGCTGATGCGGGTTGATTTTACCTCAAGCAACTCGTCTATTTTGCCCTGTGTTTCACCAAAAGCCTTTAGCATGGCTTTATACAAAGGGTTGGGTAGTATATGGTAGTAAGGCAGCTTACTGGCCAGCTTAGTTTCGGCTATCTGCTGGTGGCCACCAAAGGGCATATACCATGGGGGGAAGCCAAAGAATATCTGCCCGCCGGGCCTGAGGAGTTTTTTGATATAGGGTATAAACTTCTCCTGCTCCGGTACGTGCTCTATTACATCTTTTAGTATAATGAGGTCGAAATGGCCGTTGAAACGTTTGAAGAACGCATCGTCATAAATATTCTGCAGCAGAAACTCAACCTTGCCGGCGGCTATTTCATCTTTCAGGTATTCTTTAGCCAGCTCAATACGTGGCGGGTCCAGATCGACACCTACACATTGGCAGCCAGCCTGTATCAATGGTTGCAATACCCCGCCTTCGCCACAGCCTATCTCCAGTATTGCAGTGCCCGGGCCCAGTTGCTTTGTCTTTTGTATGAAAGGCATTACATAAGCACGCGAATTCTCCACTTGCTGTTCGTAGCGTACCCGTGCATCTTTATGTTGTTTCAGCGCCAATGCGGTAAGGATTTGAAAGGGTTAAAATTAGTTTTTTACTTCGGTTTTGCCAGCGTCGGGTATCTCCAGCTGCCTGCGTATACTCTCGTTGTGTATGATCTCGTATAATGCGAGTATGAACTCTTTCGAAAGATTGAGTTTGTCTGCCAACAGGCCGCGTGTTTCTACTATCTGCCTCCAGCGCTCGGGCTGGTAGGTGGTCATGTTACATTCTTTTTTCAGTATGCCCATGTGCACACTCAGGTCCATGCGGCGGGCGAGCAATTCTATCATCTCGGCATCCAGCGTATCGGCCATCTGGCGCAGGTGCTCCAGCTCCAGGCTTTTATTCATATCTGCAGTGTCCTGCTGGCGTATGATGAGCTGTGCGAGTATTTGCCTGAGCACATCAGGTGTTACTTGCTGTGCTGCATCGCTCCATGCCTCATCGGGGCGTGGGTGTGTTTCTATCATCAGGCCCTCAAAGCCCATGTCCATAGCCTTTTGTGCCACACTGGCCACCATGCTGCGCTTGCCGGTGATGTGGCTGGGATCGCAGATGACGGGTATGCCTGGCTTGCGCCTGCGTAGCTCTATGGGTATGCCCCAATTGGGCGCATTGCGGTAGGGCGATGCTGCACCGTAGCCGCTAAAGCCACGGTGTATAGCCGCTATGTCGGTAATGCCGGCGCGTTGCAGCCGCTCTATGGCACCTTCCCACAGGTCAACATCGGGGTTTACAGGGTTCTTTACCAGTACAGGTATGTTCACGCCTTTAAGCGCATCGGCTATATGCTGAACCTGGAAGGGGTTGACAGTAGTGCGCGCCCCTATCCACAGGGCATCGATACCATACTCTAATGCCAGTGCTACGTGGTTGGGCTCTGCCACCTCTACAGTGGTGCGCAGCCCATACTGCTGTTTTACCTCCTGCATCCATTTCAAGCCATCTATGCCTACGCCTTCAAAACTACCGGGTTTTGTGCGGGGCTTCCATACGCCGGCCCTGAAAAGCTGTACTGGCATATCCTGCAATGCTGCTGCTGTTTCCAGCACCTGTTCGCGCGTTTCGGCGCTACAGGGTCCTGCTATTACAAATGGCTGATGGGTATTGAAAAATGACATCGGGCGCAAAGTTAGGGATTAGCTGCGGATGATGATATAATGATTGCCTTACCTTTGCGCCCATGAAGCATTTGCCGATGCCAGCCGAACTGATGGTGGGTGGCGTGATACTGGTAGACAAACCTTATAACTGGACCTCGTTTGATGCCGTGAACAGCATTAAACGCATTATGTATGCCAAAATAGGGCATTGCGGTACGCTGGACCCCCTGGCCAGCGGCCTGCTGATATGCTGCACCGGCAAATTCACCAAGAAAATATCGGAATACCAGAAGCTGCCGAAGGAATATACCGGCGTTGTGCGCCTGGGCGCTACCACGGCCAGCTACGACCGCGAAACCAAGCCTGAGGGCTTTAAGCCTACCGAACATATAACTCCCGAAATGATAGCGGAAGCAGTGGATAAGCTGACCGGCGAGATCATGCAAGTGCCGCCTATACACTCGGCGATCAAGAAGGATGGGGAGCGGGCATACGACCTGGCGCGTGCGGGCAAGGAGATCGTGCTGCAACCACGCCCTGTAACCATACACGAGTTTGAGATAACCAAGATAGAAATGCCTGAGGTGCATTTTCGTATAGCTTGCAGTACAGGCACCTATATACGCAGTATAGCCAACGACCTGGGCGCATTGCTGGGCTGCGGTGGGTACTTGCAAGAGCTGCGCCGCACCAAGATCGGCGATTTTAGTGTGGAAGATGCGATAACCCCCGAGCAGTGGAAGCACCACTGGTACCCCGATGGTGTGCTGCCCCCCAAGCAGAAAAAGCAGCGGCAACCCAAGCCAAAGCCCAAACCTAAGCCTGAATAGCAGCCGCATCAAATGTTGCGTTTTGTTGCGTTTTTTGTCAGATACCCACTTCTCCCCGGTGTGAGTGTTTTGGGGTGATGTGTGGTTATTCCCATGTCGCGTAGTCACCTCCCCCGTCCCCTCCTTAGCAAGGAGGGGTGGTATTGTTACGACCATCCTCAATCCCCCCTTAAATAGAGAGGGATGATTGATGTCCGGCTTCGCTGGATGGGATTCTGTGTTGATAGGGTTCATTTTACTTACTCACATTTTGTGAGGTTTTTTTGCAATCAGTGATAATTATTAATAGCAAATATACTATTAATTGTATTTTTAATGAAATTTATTTTTGAATATTACTATCGTCGTTTGGCCAGTATGTGCTCTATATAATGGGTGGGTGAGAGGCGCTCCCATTTTTTGAAGGCTTTGCTGAAGGTGTGCACATCGGTGAAGCCGGTTTCGTAGGCTACGTACGATACGGCCATGCCCTGCTGCAACAGCTTGCGGGCGAGATCCATACGGCGGGCCAGCAGGTATTGGTAAGGTGTGCGGCGGAATGCCAGCTTGAACATGCGATAGAAATAATACTGCGAGAGATCGGCAATGGCTGCTACATCTTCTATTTTGATATCGTAGGCCAGGTTGGCATCCATATAATCCCGCGCATCCAACAGCTTGCGGTATATGTGTTTTTGAGTGCTGGTATTAGTAGCCTCTATGGCTGAAAAACCTTCGAACACATCGAACTGACTTTCGACCGATAGCTCCGCAAGGCGCAAAAAAAGTTGCTCAATATACATTTTTGAATGCTCGGCCATGCTGGATTGCAGTGTGCTGCTGAGCACCTGCAGGTAGGTACCCAGCTTGCTGTTATTAGCATTGTTAACCCTCTCGAAGAAGTTATCACTATCAATATAGTCGATGAACTTTCTTTTGGCCTGGCTACCAGTGGTGTGTGCGTTCATGATCTCATCGAGCAGGGCATACGGCAGACCTACACAAAATCCCTTTACCATTGTATCGCTATCTATAATCACACGGCTTCGCCTGTTGTTGATGACGAGGAACTGACCGGTATTCACCACATGGTCTTTGCCATTGAACTGATAGCGTTCTCTACCGTCGATAGTGAACTTTATGGAAAGCGCATGTGTATCCAATTCGCGGCTGAACCTGTCGATACAGGACATATCGAACTTGCAGCCGTTGGCCAGGTTGGTTGCAGCAATAGGCTTGAACATGTGGATATGATTGGTATAACGACAAGTTACAAACCACGCCCAAAGGTTTATATGTTACACAATTATTTTACAATATTGTGAAAATGCAAACTGATAAAACTGTGACAGTTTTTAGATAATGAAACTAGAGCCTGTACGAGATGCCTGCATCTACTGTGATGAGATACTCAATAGGTGGCGTATAGCCATTCAGGTTGGTGAGCATACGTTTGTAGCCGGGGCCTGCCATAATGGTTAGCTTACCTATTGAAAACCCTGCATAAAGAGAGGCCTCACCTAGTAAATTGTATAAATCCGTTTTTGTGCTGGTTTCCCAGGTGCGTATCGTCTGGCCTCCATCTACGCTTTCGATAGTAGAACTGCGGTCGGTAGAAATAGCCAACCCAGTGCCGATAGATGGGATGACGCTAAACTTGCGTGTGATATTAATAGTATAGGCAGCACGTACCGGGATGTAGAAATGGTTTGACCGTACGTTTATCGTGCTGGTGCTGCCAGGGTTTAGAAAGTTTTCTTCGAAAAATATACCTTCAAACATGTATCCTGTCTTCATGTAGCCGATGCCGGCTTCTACACTAAGATTTTTGAACGAAATACCTGCTCCAATCTCAGCTTTGTAAGAGGTGATATTTTGTGGATCGCCTGATTTATTGGCTATATTGCTGGTGCCAACACCTGCAAGTGGCTTGATGTAGATACCGGTTTTGGCCATAGAACATATTGGTAAGCTAAGTAACAGGCAGGTTAGTAGATTTTTCATATATAGTGATGGATTACACGCCGAAAATACCAACGGTGTTGAATAATTACTATATTTAGCCGCCTTTTTAAATAAATATGACAGAGAAGATGCAAAGGCCGGTACGTGTGCTGGTAGCAAAAGTAGGGCTTGACGGTCATGACCGTGGAGCGAAAGTAATAGCCACAGCCCTGCGCGATGCGGGTATGGAGGTGATATATACAGGCCTACGCCAAACCCCTGAAATGGTGGTGGCCGCGGCGTTGCAGGAAGATGTGGACGCCATTGGCATAAGCATACTGAGCGGCGCACACATGACGGTGTTCCCCAAGCTGATGCAGCTGATGAAAGAAAAAGGGCTGGAGAACGTATTGCTGACAGGTGGCGGCATAATACCCGATGAAGATATGGCCGCGCTGAATGAGCAGGGCGTAGGTAAGCTGTTCGCCCCAGGCACATCTACCAGCGATATATCGGGCTATATTACCAGCTGGGTGCTGGAGCACCGTAAGGAGCTTTTCTAAAAAAGAATTCAATTTTTATCATACACTAATAATTCCCCACAGTTAAGATCATGTATCAAACATTATTGACCGACCTGCAGGATGGTACCCTGGTGATCACCATCAACCGCCCCGATAAACTGAATGCGCTGAACAAAGACGTAATAGAAGAACTGGGCAAAGTGCTGGACGAAGTATATAACAACGAAGAAATTAAAAGCGCCATACTTACCGGTGCAGGTGAGAAATCGTTTGTAGCGGGTGCTGATATCACCGAGTTTACCTCGCTGGATGCTGCCGGCGGTGCTGCACTGGCTAAAAAAGGACAGGATAATGTATTTGACAAAATAGAGAACAGCCCTAAGCCAATCATAGCTGCCGTAAACGGTTTTTCGCTGGGTGGTGGTTGCGAGCTGGCTATGAGCTGCCATTTCCGCCTGGCGAGTGAGAACGCCAAGTTTGGTCAGCCTGAGGTGAACCTGGGCCTGATACCGGGCTATGGTGGCACGCAGCGCCTGACACAACTGATAGGCAAAGGCAAGGCTATGGAGCTGATGATGACGGCCGATATGATAGGTGCTGAAGAAGCGAAAGCGCTGGGCCTGGTGAACTATGTGGTACCGCAGGCAGAGCTTTTAGGCAAGGCTAAAGAAATTATGCAAAAAATTCAGACAAAAGCTCCCCTTGCTATCGCAAAAGTTATATCTTGTGTGAACGATGCTGCCAAAGGCAGTGCCGATGGCTTTGCTAATGAAGTGAAACGCTTTGGTGAATGCTTTGCTACCAGCGATATGGTAGAAGGCACTACCGCTTTCATGGAAAAAAGGAAAGCTGCTTTTAAAGGAAAATAATTTTTTTATCTTCAACGCTTAAAATAGCGCATATGCGGAAAAAGTTAGTCCGTAGTATTCTGGCATTAAGCATTAGTGCAATGGCTACTACAGCTATAGCACAGCCGGCCATACCTAAAGACTATGTAGAAACAGCGGGCTGGTCAGTAGGCTGGACCGTAGGCCTGAGTGACCTTTGGGGCGATGTAGGTACCCAAAACCTGATGGACCACTACGTGAACGATAAGTACTGGAGCAAGCCATGCTTTATGGGTGGCATGTTTGGCCGCTACCAGGCACACCCTGTGCTGGCAGCGCGTTTTGGTATCAACTATGGTACGCTGTACGCCAACGATAACTGGAATATCAATAAAGCAGAGAAAGCCTCTTCGATAGAAGACGACGCTTTTCAGCGCTACCTGCGCAACCAAGATGCTAAAACCAATGTATGGGAAGGCTACCTGATGCTGGAGTTTAGCCCGCTGAGGTTCAACAGTGAAAGCAGGATGGCACAGCGCCGTATGCAGCCCGTACTGATGGCTGGTGTTGGTGCATTCCATTTCAAACCATTTGGCTCGCTTACCGACCCGAACACCGGCAATACTAAATGGGTATACACCGGCGATCTGCAACTGGAAGGCTCGCAACCGGTAACGGCAATAGACCAACCAGGCAGATACAGGTTTTGGCAGGTATGTGTGCCGGTAGGTGCAGGCCTGCGTTGGGATATAGGCGATAACCTGGCCTTTGGTGTAGATTACCTCTACCGTTTTACTACTACCGACATGCTGGATAACGTAAGCTCTAGCTACCCTACTGATAACTATTTTGACAGGAAGCTGGCGCCGGAAAAAGCGGCTGTTGCCAAGCAGATAGTAGATAAAATGTGGGAGATAGAGCCTAGCGTGGAGCGCAAGCCTTGGGCGCAGCGTGGCAATAAGGAAGTACTGGATGGTTATTCGACTATATCAGTAACTTTCATATATAAAATAAATCAAAATAAAAAGCCCTGGTGGTAATAGATATTTGTCAGGAATTTTACAAAGCGGTGTGAATTCACACCGCTTTTTTTTGCATCTTTAGTAAGAAAGAATGTAATTGCACTGTCAGCTACGGTGGTTGGCCATTGTAGCTGAAAAATATTATTTTTCCACCCGGATAGAAAAAACATATGTACGCTTATTTGGAAGGTGATTTGACCTACAAGTCGCCATCTTTGCTATACCTGTCTGTGAACGGTGTTGGGTATGAATTGAATATCACCCTGCAAACGTATGACAAAGTGCAGTCGCTAGATAAATGCAGGCTATACACCCATCTGCAGGTGCGCGAAGACGCATGGGTGCTGTATGGCTTTGCCGATGAAACAGAGCGCGCTACCTTTCGCCTGCTGCTGGGCATAAGCGGTGTGGGCGCTGCTACCGCGCGCATCATACTCTCATCGCTAACGCCGGGCGAGCTGGAGCGCATCATAGCTACAGAAGACAGCAAAGCACTGGAGCGTGTGAAGGGTATAGGTGCAAAAACAGCCCAGCGTATCATACTGGAACTGAAAGGTAAGTTGCTTGGCGACAAAAATATAACAGCTTTACCGGGTGTTGCACACAATACCAGCACCGATGATGCGTTATTTGCCTTAGTGAATTTAGGTATAGCGAGGGCTGTGGCAGAGAGCGCGATAAAGAAAGTGAAGGATGCTTCCTCGCTATCGGTGGAGGAATTGATAAAACAGGCGCTGAGAATCTTATAAACCTTATAGAAACGAAGAAGATTGAAGGGTAGCAAATTAGGATATAAAATCTTGTTGTTTATAGTGCTGGCGGTGGCTATAGCCAATGCCGGTGCGCGCAACTATGATGATCCGTTTGAGTATTACGAACCCGAGCCCGATCCGGAACCACAGCCGGATACCCCGGCTACAGCCAGGCGCAATGATACCGCCCGCAAACTGAGATTCCCTATATACGACGAACGTGGTGGCCCGCAGCAACAGCCCCCATCGAGCATAGACCTGAAGGACCCGCCAAATGTGCAGCGCAATGTGGAGTACGACCCTGAGGATGGTAATTACTATTTCTCGGAAAAAGTAGGCAGTGAGTTCATGCGCAACCCATCGTACATGACGATGGAAGAATACCTGAAATACCAGGGCCAGCAGGATGAGAATGCATACTGGCAGCGCAGGATGGATGCGCTTACCCTCTTTAACAAAAAGCCTAAGCTGCCGCAGATGTATAAAGAGGGCCTGTTTGACAGGATATTTGGGGGCAGCACTATATCAGTACGCCCTCAGGGTAACGTAGATGTAACCTTTGGCGGCCAGTGGCAAAACCTACAAAACCCATCGCTACCGCAGCAAGCGCAGAAGAACGGCATCTTTGATTTTGATATGCAGATGAACGTGAACCTGCTGGCAACCGTGGGCGACAAATTGAAACTGAACATTAGCAACAACACAAAGGCCACCTTCGACTACCAGAATATACAGAAGCTGGAGTACACGGGTAAGGAAGATGAGATCATAAAAAAGATAGAAGCTGGTAGTGTGAGCTTTCCGCTGAAAAGCAGCCTTATAAGCGGCGTGCAATCGCTGTTTGGTATCAAAACACAACTGCAGTTTGGCAAGCTGTGGGTAACGGGCGTTATTTCGCAGCAACGCTCCAAGCGCCAGAGCCTTACCATACAGGGAGGCGCACAAACACAGCAGTTTGCTATAAAGGCTGATGATTACGAGGAGAACAGGCACTTCCTGCTGGGCCAGTACTTCTATCAAAATTATAACCGGGCGCTGGAACGCTATCCGATCATCAACTCGCAGGTAAACATTAATAAAATAGAGGTTTGGATAACCAATAGTACAGGTGCTACCGAAGGTGTGCGTGATATCATGACCTTTATGGACCTTGGTGAGGCGAGGCCACATACCCAGGCTCTGGTGGGCGGCGCCAGCCTGCAAGGCCAGCCTGATAACCGCGCCAACCGCCTTTATGACCTGCTACAGCAAAACCCCGCAGGCCGCTTGCCAGCCAGCAAGATAAGCGCAGTAACCATGCTGATGCAGTCGCTGGGAGACTCAAGCCTTGTATACGCACCTACCAGCGCCCGCAAGCTTAATTCATCAGAGTTCTCCTTCAACCCGCAACTGGGTTATATATCGCTGAACACGCAGATAGGGCCTAACGATGTACTGGCGGTGGCCTATCGCTATACCTACAATGGCCGAGTATTCCAGGTAGGTGAGTTTTCGGAAGACCTGCCACCAAGCAATAATCAGAATATCAACGACCAGAAAGTACTGTACCTGAAACTGCTGAAAGGTCTATCGTTTCAGCCTACGCTGCCTATATGGAACCTGATGATGAAAAACGTATACGCGTTGGGTGGCCTTGGTGTATCAAAAGAAGATTTCAGGCTGAATGTATTGTATCAAGACCCCGGCGGTGGTGAAAAACGCTACCTGCCCGATGGCCCCAATGCCGGCGTGCAACTGCTTACTCTGCTTAATCTCGACCGTCTTAACTTTCAGAATGACCCCGCCCCCGATGGTATATTTGACTTTGTAGAAGGTATTACCATCAATACCCAACAAGGTAAGATCATCTTCCCTGTACTGGAGCCTTTTGGTAATGACCTAAAGCCGGCGCTGGGAGGCAATGCGCAATATGAGCGCAAATACCTGTATGAAATATTATACGACTCAACCAAAACCATCGCCCGCCAGTTTCAGCAAAACAACCGTTTCGTAATAAAAGGTACTTACCGTTCGGCATCATCATCAGAAGTGTTTCTTGGTGGTTTCAACATACCACAAGGTTCTGTATCGGTAAGTGCGGGGGGGCAAAGGCTTGTGGAGAACGTAGACTATCAGATAGACTATGGCCTGGGCAGGCTGAAGATATTGAACGCGGGTATACTGAACTCAGGTATACCTATCAACGTGCAGTATGAGGATAATGCTACTTTCGGTTTCCAGCAGCAAAACTTTATGGGTGCCCGTTTCGACTACTACTTCAGCGATAAGCTGAATATAGGCGGTACATTCATGCGTTTGCGCGAGGTGCCCTTTACCCAAAAAACAACATTTGGTGAAGACCCGATAAAGAATACTGTGCTGGGTGTAGACGCCAACTACCAATCGGAAGCGCCGGGCCTTACCAGACTGGTAGATAAACTACCTGTTTACTCAACCACAGCACCATCGTTCATCAACGTAACAGGTGAGGTAGCTACTTTGTTACCGGGCCACCCTGCGCAGATAGACGCACTGGACCCTGAAGGTTCAGTATACATTGACGATTTTGAAGGTACCCGCAGTTCTTATGACCTTAAATTCCCCGCTAATTCCTGGACGCTTGCTTCAACCCCATTTGGCGCGCAAGACAAGGATGGCAATATATTGTTCCCAGAATCGACCAATTCCAGCACTACGGGCTATGGCCAAAACCGCAGTAAGCTGGCATGGTATACGATAGAGCCTACACTGATAGAAGGTATAGGCACCGATGGTACGCCGGAATATGTAAAGACCGATAACGATAACCAGCACTATATAAGGTTGGTACAGCAGCAGGAGGTATTCAAACAAAAATCGCAGCAATCGCTGAACAATGCGCTAACCACGTTTGACCTTGCTTTTTATCCACGCGAGAGGGGCCCATACAACTACGATGGTAATTTGAATAGCGACGGTACGTTGCCTAGCCCACAATCGCGCTGGGGTGGTATACAACGTGCTATTGATAACAGTGACTTTGAACAATCGAACGTAGAGTTCATTGAGTTTTGGGTAATGGATCCTTTTATGGGCAACCGCTCAACATCTAAAGGCGGCGCGCTATACCTGAACCTCGGTAACGTATCGGAAGACGTACTGAAAGACTCGCGTAAGTTTTTTGAGAACGGTTTACCATTCCCTAAAGATGGGCAGCAGGTTGATAATAGCCATTGGGGTATATCGCCAAGGTTTCAGCAGCAGATAACAAGGTCGTTTGATACTGACCCCGCGGCACGTGCTGTGCAGGATGTTGGGTATGATGGCCTGGATAATACGGATGAGCAGGCAAAATTTGCGGGTTACCTGAATGGTATAACCAGCAAGGTGACAGGTACTGTAGCGGCGGCTATAAATGCCGATCCATCAAATGATGATTATCGCTACTTCCGCGATAATGGATATGAGCAGGCCGCAGCCAGGGTGCTGGAGCGTTATAAGGCATTCAACAACCCGCATGGCAACTCGCCAGTGGCAGATGCCTCGGCATCGGTTTCTCAGGCGGCTACCACACTGCCTGAAGCAGAAGATATAAACCGTGATAATACGCTGAATGAAATAGAGGAGTATTATCAATACCGTATAGACATGACACCTAATATGCAGGTGGGCAGTAACTATATTATTAATAAACAGCAGAGTGATGTGGTACTGCCCAATGGTACTACGGCAAGAGAAACATGGTACCAGTTCAAAGTGCCTATCCGAGATTTTAATGGTAAAGTAGGGGCGATAGGTGATTTCCGTTCAATACGTTTCATGCGTATGTTCCTTACGGGTTTTGAAGATAGCGTGGTGCTGCGTTTTGCCCGCCTTGAGTTGGGCCGCAACAACTGGCGCCGCTATATGTTCTCTATGCAAGCACCAGGTGTAGTAGTGCCTGAGGAAGATGAGAAGAACATGGACTTTGCAGTGACCTCAGTGAGCCTGGAAGAGAATGGCGACCGTGAGCCTGTGCCATACGTAATGCCTCCCGGCTTGCAACGCCAGCAAACACAGGTAGCCACCAACACAAATGTGCAGCTGAACGAGCAGGCACTGGCACTGCAAGTGTGCGGGCTGAAAGACGGTGATGCACGTGCGGTGTTTAAAGAAGTGAGCGTAGATATGCGCCAGTTTGCAGGCTTGCGCATGTTTATACATGCGGAAAGCCAGGTAGGTAAAGCGCCTGTGAGGGATGGTGATGTACGTGGTATCATCCGTATAGGTAGTGACTTTACCAACAACTATTATGAGTACCAGATACCGCTGGTAATATCACAGCCCGGTGTGCGCGATGCAGAGGGCGTATGGCCGGAAGCCAACAGGCTGGATATAGTACTGGACGACCTTGTGAAGGCGAAGACCGAGCGTAATGAGAAAGGCAGCCCTGTATTTGTGCCGTACCAATCGAAAGATGCGAAAGGTAATACTATAGTAGTTGTAGGAAACCCCAACCTGGGTGACGCTAAGACCATCATGCTGGGAGTGCTGAACCCGCTGAAGGATCAGCAGTCGCCCAATGACGATGCACAGGATAAATGTATAGAGCTGTGGTTTAATGAAATGCGTATGACAGGCCTGAATGAAAAGCCCGGCTACGCAGCGGCAGGTAAAGTAACCTTGCAGTTTGCTGACCTTGGTAGCATCAACCTGAGCGGTAGTATGCATACCGAAGGCTATGGTAGCATAGACCAGAAACTGAACCAGCGTTTCAGGGATAATTTTTATCAGTATAGTGCATCTACCAACATAAATGTAGGTAAGCTGATGCCACGCAACTGGGGCGTGCAACTGCCGATATTTGTAGGTTATTCTGAGAATATCAGCAATCCGCAGTACGACCCTTACGACCTGGACGTAAAATATAAAGACAAGCTGAACAGTGCTGAAGACCCTAAAGCGCGTGACTCGATACGTAAAGCAGCGCAGGATTATACATCGGTAACAAGTATAAACGCCACCAACATACGCGTGCTTGGCAACCCTGAAAAGCAGAAAGCTACGGTAATGCCCTGGAGCGTGAAGAACTTTGACCTGAGCTATGCGTATAACATGCAGTATAAGCGCAACCCGATTGTAGAGTCGGACGAGCTGACCAACCAAAAGCTTGGGCTGGGTTATACTTATACTATTAAGTCGAAACCTGTAGAGCCGTTTAAAAGGGTTGTCAAATCGAAATCGAGGTGGATGTCGCTGGTTAAAGATTTCAACTTCAACCCGCTACCTGCCAACGTAACATTCCGTACCGACCTGAACCGTACAATGGATGAAACCATTATACGAGATATAAACAACGATCCGCTGGTGAAGATACAGCCTACGTATTTCAAGAACTTTACGTGGATGCGTATGTATACCCTGCGTTGGGAGCTGACCCGCTCGCTGTCGTTTGACTATACTGCTACTAATAACTCGCGTATAGATGAGCCATACGGCCGCATCAATACCGCCGCTAAAAAAGATTCATTGTGGGACAGGGTAAAAACATTTGGTCGTAATACTTATTATACGCAGTCGTTCAACACCAGCTATACGCTGCCGCTGCAAAAAATACCTGCGCTCGACTGGACAACAGTGCGCCTGAGCTATGGGTCAACATTTAACTGGACAGCAGCATCGCAACTGGCATACTCGCTGGGCCATACCATTGGCAATACCAATACCAAGCAACTGAACGGTGAGCTGAACTTTGTGCAGCTGTATAACAAGAACAGGTGGCTACGTGCCGCCAACCAGCCACGCCAGGCGCCAAAAACCAAAGCGCAACTAGAGGCGGAGAAAAAGAGGGAGGCATTGTCGCCTGGTTCAGGCTCTGGCAGCAACTCTAATATAAAAGATCTGAGATCGAATCGTAAGAAGCCGGATGATAAAAATCCGATGGTGGTAGATACTACTAAAGCTGCTAACGATATTGCTTCGATAACAGCGAAGATGACCGACCAGCAACTGGACTCCTTCAATAAAGCGAATAAGGCTGCAGCACTGGCGAAGAAGAAGGAAGAGATAGCTAAGAAGAAAAAAGAACGTAAAGCAGCGCGCGCTAAAAAACGTGCAACCATACCTACGCTATCACCGGCAGGTGGGTTTGCAGGCCGTGTGGCTACAATGGTGAAGCGTAGTACGATAAACTATACTGAGAACTCCGGTACGGTATTGCCGGGCTATATGGATAGTACTAAATACCTAGGTATAAACGACGTAACAGGCGATCCCGGTTTCAACTTTGTATACGGCTACCAGCCCGACCGATCGTGGCTGGATGCTCAGGCCTCGCGCAATAAGCTGAGTAGAGATACCCTGTTCAACGCGCAGTTCCAACAGCAGTTCTCTCAAAATCTGACCATCAATACCACTATTGAACCGATACGCGATTTCAGGATAGACCTGTCGATGACCAAATCATTCAGCAAAAGCCATAGCGAGTTGTTTAAAGACACAACGCTGGCCGGCAATCCATTCACACATAACAACCCTTATGAGACAGGGTCATTTACTGTGTCGTTCATAGGATTGGGAACTATGTTTAAACCCGATGGTGCCAACACAGGGGTGTACAAACAGTTTATAGATAACCGTGCAATAGTATCGGCACGTTTGGGTGCTGCCAACCCATACTCTGGCGGTATACCTGATCCTAATGACCCTGATTATGCCAAAGGTTATTCACGCTATTCGCAGGATGTATTGGTGCCATCCTTTATTGCCGCATACAGTGGCAAGAGTGCGAAGGAAGTAGCGTTGATAGACTATGATAATTCCAGCATACGGAACAACCCGTTCAAGAATTTCAAGCCAATGCCCAACTGGCGTATTACGTACAATGGCCTTTCTAAAATACCACTCATCAGTTCGGTAGCCAGCAACATAGTACTTACCCATGCGTATACCGGTACATTATCGATGAACAGCTTTGTATCCTCATTGTTCTTCCAGGATATTTACAGCTTAGGTTTCCCATCGTTCCTGGATTCTAACTCCGGCAACTTTGTGCCTTTCTTCCAGGTGCCTAACATCACCATATCAGAGCAGCTGAACCCCATGTTTGGTATTGATGCCGCATTCCGCAATGGAATGTCGGGCCGCTTCGACTTCCGCAAAACACGTACAGCCAGCCTGAGTATGATAGACTACCAGGTGAGCGAAACACGTAGTACGGAGTATGTGGTAGGGTTGGGGTATCGTATCAGGGGGCTGGTACTGCCGTTTGAGATGTTTGGAGTAAAAAAGCTGAACAATGACCTGAACGTAAAAGTAGATGTAGGCCTGCGCGATGATAAGACCAGCAATAACTACCTGGCGCAGAATATAGCTGTAGTAACCCGTGGGCAGAAGGTGATAACGATTTCCCCTTCGGTTGACTATATAGTAAGCGATAAGCTTACATTGCGTTTCTTCTACGACAGGCGAAGGAGTATACCATATACTACCAACTCATTCCCTATAACTACAACAAGGGCAGGTATTACACTGAGGTTCATATTTGCACAATAATAAATGTTGTGTTAAAGCGCTTGACCGGCTGGCCGTTAACAGTCTGGTTGCGGCATAAATGCCGCATAAATGCTATATTTGTACACTAAATTTCAGATACATGACCGTGCAATCGTTTGAGCAGCATTTTAATGAGAAGCTGGACAATGAATTGACTATTGAGCCGCGTGATTGGATGCCCGATGATTATCGTAAAACGCTCATCAGGCAGATATCGCAACACGCACATAGTGAGATAGTGGGTATGCTGCCCGAAGGCAACTGGATAACACGCGCCCCAAGCCTGCGCCGCAAGGCCGTATTGCTGGCCAAAGTGCAGGATGAAGGCGGCCACGGCCTGTACCTGTACAGCGCTGCTGAAACACTAGGCATTAGCCGCGATGAGATGCTGGACCAGCTACACACCGGTAAAGCCAAATATTCTTCTATATTCAACTACCCAACCCTTACCTGGGCCGATATGGGTGCTGTAGGCTGGCTGGTAGATGGCGCTGCTATTATGAACCAGGTGCCACTGTGCCGCACATCTTATGGGCCGTATGCGCGTGCTATGGTGCGTGTGTGCAAAGAAGAAAGCTTTCACCAACGCCAGGGTTTTGAGATAATGCTGACGCTGGCTAATGGTACAGATGTACAGAAGAAGCTTGCGCAGGATGCACTGAACCGCTGGTGGTGGCCATCTATCATGATGTTTGGCCCAACAGACGCTGAAAGCCCTAACTCTGAGATGAGTATACGCTACCGGATCAAACGTTTTACGAACGATGAGCTGCGCCAGAAATTTATAGATGTAACAGTAGAGCAAACCAAGATACTAGGCCTTGAAGTACCCGACCCAGACCTGAAATGGAATGAGGAGCGCGGGCACTACGATTTTGGTAAGATCAACTGGGATGAATTCTGGAACGTAGTGAAAGGTAACGGCCCTTGCAACAAGCAACGCCTTGACGCACGCAAGAAAGCATGGGAAGATGGTGCATGGGTGCGTGAGGCCGCCTTGGCACACGCCAACAAGCGCAAAGAGAAAAACGCCGGTAAAGCAGCCTAATTATACACAACAACAAAAGAACTGGAATGAGCAATAAAGAATGGCCACTTTGGGAAGTATTCATCCGCAGCAAAGCAGGCCTCGACCATAAGCATGCAGGCAGCCTGCACGCCGCAGATGCGCAAATGGCTATAGAAAATGCCCGCGATGTATACACCCGCCGTATGGAAGGTGTGAGCATTTGGGTAGTGAAGAGCAGCGAGATACATGCGTCAGACCCGTATGAGGCTGAGTCGATGTACGAACCTGCTACAGATAAGATATATCGCCATCCTACATTTTATGATCTTCCTGAAGGTTTGGAACACATGTAGTTTCTGTAAAAGAATCATAACACCAATAACATGAGCATACAGAAACTAAAATATACACTACAACTGGCAGATAATGCCCTGATACTGGGCCACCGCATCAGCGAGTGGTGTGGGCACGGGCCAATACTGGAGCAGGATATAGCCATTACAAATACAGCACTCGACCATTTGGGGCAGGCCCGCAGCCTGTTTCAATACGCTGCTACGCAATTCAACCAACTGCCTATGGCCGATAAAGAGCAATTCTTTTCATCGGCAGTATTGCAGAAGGCCATTACATCGGGCAGCCAACTGGATGAAGATGATCTGGCTTATCTGCGTGATGGCTGGGATTTTCGCAATGTGCAGCTGGTAGAGCAACCTAATGCTGATTGGGCGTTTACAATAGCACGTTCTTTCTTTTACGATTGTTTCAGTTTCTTCTTCTATACTGCATTGCAGAAAAGCAAGGATGAAACGCTGGCGGCGATAGCCGAAAAATCGCTGAAGGAAGTAACCTACCATATACGCTGGAGCAGCGAATGGGTGATACGCCTGGGAGATGGAACAGATGAAAGCAAGGCAAGGATGCAGGCTGCCATCAACGAACGCTGGATGTATACAGGTGAGCTGCTGAAGATGAGTGCAGCAGATACCGCTATGCTGAAAGAAGGTATAGGTGCAGACTTGAACACAATAGCACCGCTATGGCAGCAAAGGGTAGAGCTGGTGCTGCATGAGGCAGGCTTGCAGGTGCCACCAGCGGGCTGGATGCAAGAAGGTGGTAAAGATGGCCGCCATACCGAGCATCTGGGCTACATACTGGCAGAGCTTCAGTTTATGCAGCGTGCATACCCTGATATGGAGTGGTAGCATCTCTAATTACCACTGCTTTCTATGGCTGTAAATACAATATCAAGAAATGGGTGGCTGATGATCGCGATATTGGTAGCGATCGCAGCCACTTTTTTTATATGGCATAGTGTAGCTAGCCACCCTGACCTCGTGATACTGGGTACAGGTGGCGATGCTACAAAGAATTATTACACTTACCTATACCAAAGCTTATATGGCAAAGGGTTATGGTTTAAAGGTATGAACTACCCTTACGGAGAACACATAGCATATATTGATGGGCAGCCCATGTTGTCGGTACCATTATCATACCTGCGTCAATACATGGCCATAGACAGGGGCATCGTATTAGCGGTAATGCATTTGGCAATACTGCTGGCATATGCATTGGGTATAGTATATATCTACAAAACGCTGGTGCATTATAAGGTGTCAGCGTCCATTGCTATTGTCTTCTCCATTTTTATACAGCTGTTGTCACCTCAGGTATTCAGGATGTTTGCACATTATGGGTTGAGCTACGCCTGCATCATACCCATGCTGCTTTACTGGTCGGTAAAGCTGTACGAAACAGGTAGGGTTAGGTATGCAGCTTATGTATTCCTCCTGGGCAGTATCATGAGTTTTTTTCATCCATATCTTGCCGCTATAGTTTTGGTATGGGGTGTGTTTTATGCTATATCAATATTGATAGTTGGACGAAAGCAAAAGCTGAGGCAGGCAGTACCGATGCTGATTGCAGTACTATCTATGGCCTTGCTGGTAAAAGGGGTGATGTATTTGACAGACCCTGTGACAGACAGGCCAGCATACCCAAGTGGTATACTTTCATACGGTACCACAGGGCAGGATATTTTTACCTCACCATACTCACCCGTATGGCAGCTGTTGGTTGATAAGGACGATCACAAAATCGTATCTGCAGGAGGTGAAGGTCATGCGTATATGGGGCTTGCTGCCATTCTGCTGGTTATAGTTGGTATCACTAGTCTTTTCATGCATCGTAGACAATCTATAAAGACAGAAGGTTTTCCACCCGTATTCCTGTTGCTGGCTTTGTTTGCGCTGTTGCTGAGTATGGGTGTGCCTTTTGTGTGGGGTATGGAGTGGTTGCTCGACTATTTTTCTGCATTCCGGCAATTCAGAACATTGGGTAGGTTTTCGTGGATATGGTACTATATACTGGCTGTATATGCAGTGATAATATTATACGGATATTATAGCAGATATAAAGCCCAGAACAAGAAAGTGGCAGCATATAGTGTATTGATCTCAGCAATACTCCTATGGGGTGTGGAGGCCAACGGGCACAGGCAGTTTATTGCAGAGCGCTGCGATCCAACATGGGATAATTATGCATTTTTATTCTCACATAGCGAACCCGACTGGAATAGGAAGCTACAAGGTTATGGATATAAGAGCAGTGATTTTCAGGCTATCCTCTCATTGCCGTATTATCATTTGGGGTCTGACAAGCTATGGCAGTATTACGATGAAGTAGCATGGTTGCAAGTGCTTACCTGCAAAGCTTCATTACAACTCGCATTACCTTATGCAAATGCTTTTATGGCCCGTAGCTCGTGGTCGCAAACATTTGCACAGGTTAAAATACAAGGTGGCCCATACGTAGAGAAAGCTTTGCTGCAAACAAAAGATGAACGGCCTTTACTCGTATTTACCAGGGTTACAGATTCAATCTTCAACCCTGACCAGAAGTATGTACTGGATGCCTGCGAATACATTGGCGAGAAAGAAGATGATATGAAAGCATTTAAACTATATCCTTCTATACTTCGAAAAAAAGATAGTATGTATAGGGCTTTAGCCAAAGCAAGCGTTAAGTCTTGTTCCATTGGCGACACGGCTTTTAATATACCAGAAAATGGTTTCTGGTACATTAATCATTTCGACACAAGTGATGTTGCTGCTGGCTTGTGGGGTAAGGGTATGCTTTCATACAAAGCGCAGCACTATCGGGTGGTGGCAGATGTTCAGCTACCTGTAGCAGATACAGGCATGCTATATGAGTTTTCTACCTGGGTGTTGTTAGATAGTGTTGATTATAGGTCGCCGTATTTTGAGTTGGAATGTTATGGAGCTACAGGAGAGCCAATAAAATATCGTATACCGGTGCATCAGGCGCAGGATACAAAAGGCATGTGGGTGAGAGCCGCAAAATATGTAATGATACCTGCCGGGTGCAATAGGATACGTTGTGTGTTGTTTAATGATCCTGAAAATAGTTATCTGGCTGCTGACGAACTGATGTTACGTCAGGTTGATGCACTTGTTATCTCAAAAGATAAGGATGGAAAGGCAATGGTGAACAACCATGAATTTAAATGGTAGTAGGCGATGGGGTTTAGGCAGGTGCTTTTGCGTTTATATCGTGATTTAACTATTTGTACTACGCTTACTTAAGTATATTTACAGCTATGGCATTGGCTATTACTACAGAGCAGGTATATAAATGGCTGGAGTCTGTTACCGACCCGGAGGTGCCTGTACTTACTATACTCGATCTGGGGATAGTGCGCGATGTGCAGATAACTGAGCATGAAGCCGGGCAAACGTTGGTGAGGATAATGATAACCCCCACCTATAGCGGCTGCCCTGCTATGGATGTAATAGCTATGAACATACGTATGGCGCTAATGAGCTATGGTGTAAAGCAGGTGAAAATAGAACAACAACTAAGCCCGGCGTGGACTACCGACTGGATGACAGATGCAGGCAGGGAGAAATTGAGGCAATATGGTATAGCCCCGCCACAGCGTAAAGCTGCCCATGCGCTGGGGCTTTTTGAAGAAGATGAGGTGCCTTGCCCCCGATGCGGCTCGCAGCACACCACTATGGTAAGCCAGTTTGGGCCTACCTCGTGCAAATCGCTATATAAATGTGATGACTGCCACGAGCCTTTTGAGCATTTTAAATGTCATTGATTTCGCATAATATTGTTTAGTAACACAGAGATATGAAATACATTTTTACGCTATTGATAGCGCTATTCGTACACCAGGCAATTGCACAACCGCACGATGAAACAGAACGCCTGCTGGACAATATAAAAGAGCAAATCAAAAACGGGTACAATTCCGGCGAACCTATAATGGGCGTGCTGGGTGATGCGTTGCAGCGCCAGTATACGGAGGAGGAAATGAAAAAATTTCTTGCCGATATGAAAAATACATACGGCCAAATGCATGACTGGGAATTGATGCGTAGGGTAGGCAATACTGCATACTACAAAGTGCCTACCGAGCAAAAAGAGCTGCTGGTTATGCTTGTGCTGGGAAATGATGCACGCCTGCAGGGTATGAAGTTCACGGAGTATAAAGTAGAACGCATGCCCGAAATGGAGCGTAATAAAACGAAGATGTCTTTACCGTTTAGCGGAGAGTGGTATACTACATGGGGAGGTGAAAACCCAGACCAAAACCAGCATGCAGCCTCAGAGACACAACGCTATGCCATGGATTTTGTAATGGTAGATGAGAAAGGCAAGCCAAATAAAAACAATGGTGATGCCAACGAAGATTACTATGCATTTGGGCAGAGTATAATTGCACCATGCGATGCTACAGTAGTAGAGGCTATAGATGGTGTGCGCGATAACAACCCCGGTGAAATGAACACTATGCATACCGGTGGCAATATGGTGATGCTGAAGACACCTGAGAATGAGTATATAGTGTTGGCACACCTGAAAAACGGAACTGTAAAGGTGAAAGCAGGTGAGCAGGTGAAGAAAGGTGAGGCACTGGGCCAGTGTGGTAATTCGGGCAATTCTTCAGAACCGCATCTGCACTTCCATATACAAAACATGTCTACGCATACCTTCGCAACTGCGGTACGTTGCTATTTTGATAAACTAAAAGTGACATCTGGTAAAGCCAAGCCTGTAAACAAAGAGAACTACATGCCGGTAAGGGAGGATAGGGTTAGAAACCTCTAATACCTGACTAAAGTGTACGAGCACAAAACAGAGCGGCTTGCACCTATACACGTGTTTTATGGGCGTGTATTCCGTAGCCTTGCCTATGCAGGCTTCATCCTGCTTTTTTGCCTTGCTATTGGCGTGCTTGGCTACCATTATACCGATGATATAGCATGGATAGATGCGTTGCACAATGCTTCTATGATATTGAGTGGTATGGGGCCAGTTGTGGAGATAAAGTCCACTGGAGGTAAGTTATTCTCGTCGGCTTATGCCTTGTTCAGCGGAGTGGCTTTCATTACCAATATAGGTATTATACTAGCACCAATGGCACACAGGTTATTCCACCGCCTGCATCTGGACGATGACTAGAGATTATTTTTCTTCTGCAAAGCTTCGAGGGCGCTGCGGGCTGCCAGCTGGCCAGCTTCTTTTTTGTTATAGCCACTGCCCGTAGCTATTACTTCGCCATCCAGGGTTACTGCCATTACAAATACTTTGCGTGCACCCTCAAGGCGCTCTTCAATAGTATCAAAACTGAGCGCATGATTATTTTTTTGAGCCCAGCTTAGTAGCTTGTTCTTGAAGTTGGAATCTGTTGTTTCCAGCAGTTCAATATCTATGTAAGGCTTTATGATTTGGTTGAGAATGAAGCTGCGTGTTTTGGCAAAACCTTTATCCAGGTATACGGCGCCTATCAAGGCTTCCAGCGCATTGCCAAATATATGGCTACGGCCAAGGCTCCGGTCGTTTTGGTTGTATTGCACCAGTTTTTGCAGGCCCATGCGCATTGCTACACTATTCAGCGTTTCACGCCTTACTATGCGCGAGCGCATTTCGGTAAGGTAGCCTTCGTGCTGGTTGGGGTATTTCTTAAACAGGTATTCGGCTACAATAGAGCCAAGAATGGCATCGCCTAAAAACTCCAGGCGCTCATTATTCTGTGCCAGCTCTTCTATGCGCGAGCGGTGCATCAATGCCAGTTGGTAATATGGCAAATGCGTTGGAGTATACCCTAGAAGGTGTTCCAGTTGCAGCACCAGCTGCTTGTTGGGGGAGAAAAAATGCTTGATCCGTGCGGTAAAGCGGCGCAAGGGTTTATCCTTCTATTTTTTTGAAGATAACTGAAGCATTATGGCCGCCAAAACCAAACGTATTGCTGAGTGCAGCGCGTATAGTACGTTTCTGTGGTGTGTTGAAGGTCAGATTCAGTTGGTTGTCTATAGCGGGATCGTCGGTAAAGTGATTGATAGTAGGAGGTACAATATCATTTTTTACAGACAGTATGCTTGCCACCGCCTCTATGGCTCCTGCACCACCCAACAGGTGGCCGGTCATAGATTTGGTAGAGCTGATGTTGAGCTTGTAAGCATGCTCACCAAATACTTTTTTGATTGCTACCAGCTCAGCTACATCGCCCAATGGGGTAGAGGTGCCGTGTACGTTGATGTAATCAATGTCTTCCGGTGTCATACCTGCATCGTCCAGTGCGTTGTTCATCACATTTATCACGCCAAGCCCTTCAGGGTGTGGTGCGGTAAGGTGATAAGCATCGGCACTAAGGCCACCACCTGCTATTTCAGCATATATGGTAGCGCCGCGGCGTTTTGCATGCTCGTATTCTTCCAGTATCACAGCTCCTGCGCCTTCGCCCAGTACAAAACCATCGCGGTCTTTATCAAAAGGCCTGCTGGCTGTTTTAGGGTCGTCGTTGCGTTCAGAGAGTGCTTTCATCGCGTTGAAACCGCCTATACCTGCTTCGGTAACTACAGCCTCAGAGCCACCGCATACTATCGCATCGGCTTTGCCCAGGCGAATGTAGTTGTAAGCATCTATCATGGCGTTGTTAGAAGACGCGCAGGCGCTAACAGTAGCGAAGTTGGGGCCACGGAAACCATACTTCATAGAAATATGCCCCGGTGCTATGTCCAATATCAGCTTGGGAATGAAGAAGGGGTTGAACCTTGGGGTACCGTCACCGGCATTGAACTGCTTCATCTCTTCGATGAAGGTGATCATGCCGCCGATACCTGAAGCCCAAATAACACCTACCCTGTCTTTGTTGATGCCTTCAGCAGTTAGGTTGGCGTCTTTCACTGCCTCGTCGGCAGCTACCATAGCCATTTGCGAGAACCTATCCAGCTTGCGGGCCTCTTTCTTTTCAAAGTAGTCTTCGGGGTTAAAGTTCTTAACCTCGCAGGCAAACTTCGTTTTGAACTTAGTAACGTCAAACTGTTTAATGAAATCGGCACCCGATACGCCATTAAGCAGCCCATCCCAGTATGCCGAGACAGTATTTCCTAATGGGGTAAGGGCGCCGAGACCGGTAACGACAACTCGTTTTAACGGTGAATTCATTGAAACAATTTCAGTTACAGAAGAAGGTGGATAATTACTTTACGTGCTCTTCAAGGTAAGAGATAGCCTGGCCAACAGTAGTGATGGTTTCAGCTTGCTCATCAGGGATAGAGATGTTGAATTCTTTTTCGAATTCCATGATCAGTTCAACTGTATCCAGAGAGTCAGCACCCAGATCGTTGGTAAAGCTAGCCTCAGGAGTTACTTCTGATTCGTCTACACCCAGTTTATCCACGATGATTTTCTTAACGCGATTTGCAATTTCAGACATGGTTATGCAATTTGATTTTATGTTGCAAAAATATACTTTTTGGTAAAACAGCCAATTGATTATTAATAATCTTTAAAAATGCTGGTATTTTTATTTTTCACTTATAAGGTAGCGCTATTCGGTAGCCATCCTCCCGTCTATCATTTTTAGCGTCCGGTCGGTCATTTTGGCAAGTGCCTCGTTGTGCGTTACAATAATGAAAGTCTGGTTGAACCGCTCCCTCAGTTCCAGGAACAATTCGTGTATAGCGTGGGCGTTGGCGCTATCCAGGTTGCCTGTAGGCTCATCGGCCATTATTAGTGATGGCCTGTTGACCAGTGCCCGCGCAATGGCTACACGCTGCTGCTCGCCACCCGATAATTCATTGGGTTTATTGTCCAGTTTGCTGCCCAGGCCTACGGTCTTCAGCATATTGCCTGCCTGCATCAGCGCTTCTTTTTTGCTTTTACCGGCTATCCAGAGAGGTACCGCCACATTTTCGGCAGCGCTAAACTCCGGTAGCAGGTGGTGAAACTGGAATACAAAGCCCAGTTTGCTATTGCGAAACTGTGCTTGCTTTTTAGCACCAAGCTTAAAAACATCGGTACCGTCTACCAACACACTGCCGCTATCCGGCTTATCCAGCATGCCTAGTATATGCAGCAAGGTACTTTTGCCTGCACCCGATGGGCCGGTAACCGATACTATTTCGCCTTGCTTTACTTCCAGCGAAACACCCTTTACCACAGCAAGATTGGAATAGTTTTTGAACAGGTTGTGTGCAGACAGCATAGTGTAAAAATGACCTAAAATGACAGCAATACCAAGTTTTGCGACGGCATAAAATTTATTTATCGGGGCTATTGTTAAAACACTGTAAAGTCTCACTCAATAAAATTTGTATTTGTGAATTGAAAACTTACATTTGCGGAAACCAGTAATAAAAATAAATATTTTTTAATATGTTTTGGACACTAGAATTGGCATCGCATCTTGAAGACGCACCATGGCCTGCTACCAAAGACGAGCTGATAGATTACGCTATACGCTCGGGCGCACCACTGGAAGTAGTAGAAAATCTGCAGGAACTGGACGACGAAGGCGAGATATACGAAGGCATAGAAGATATATGGCCTGACTACCCTACCCAAGAAGATTTCTTCTTTAACGAAGACGAATATTAAACAACCATACTTAACGAGAACGCCCCGCAAGTTGCGGGGCGTTCTCGTTTTATGCTTAACTGCTTTTAGAAAGCATTATGGTCTTTTACTGTAAATGAATTGACATAGGTATCAATAATACGGTAGATGACCGGCTTGCCGCCACGCTGTACTGGCTTGAAGGATGCGCGTGTGCCGGAAATGAGCTGTTCAATTTTCTTACTTGCATCTTCCATCATTTGTTTGTCAGTGTCTGTTACAACAGGTGGTGTAACGCCACCACTCATTTTATACAGCTTAAAACCCTGATAAAATACCACGTCGCCTTCTTCATTCAGCACAATAGTACCGCGCAGGCTGTAGATACCATCGTTGAGCGGTGCAAGGTATTCTCTTATCCTGGTAGCAAAATGTGCTTGCACATCCAGCTCTGTAAGCTTTGCAGCATCCTGCTCGCTTTTCGACATTTCCTGTACGGTATATATTTCTTTGCCATTCATTTTTACAGGTACAGAGTCTATCATCATTATTTTCATTACCCATTCAGCGGTTACCGGGTCTTCCATCATTATAGTATCGGGCCCGGCATGTGGGCTCCACATTTCAAATACATTGCCTTTGTAGTATATCTTATTGCCTTCTTTACGGGCTGTTTCCGAGAAGCTCTTCTGTGTAAAGAACAGCAGGCAGCAAAGCACCATAGGCACTGCGATGAACTTTTTACTTTTTGCTAAAGCGGATGATGTACGTGTAAGCATAGCTATACGGTTTTTGATGGGTGAGCGATTGAATGAATGCGTAAGGTTGGGGGCTGGTTGCAAAAGGGCCTGCTCTATCAGGAAGTGCCCATATACATCCGGCTGTTTTTCCACTCTGCTATCAGCCTGGTATTCGTGTACCATTTGCAGGCGCTTGGCATAGATATATACCAGCGGATGAAACCAGAATGCAACACGCACCAGTTGCAATAACAATAGGTCAATAAAATGCAGTAGATGCCCATGCTGCTCTTCATGCTGTAGTATCATCCGTAGTTGCGTTTCGTCATAACTGCTTTTGCTGCTTAAGAAGATATAGCGGAATGCAGAAAAGGGGCTTGTGTCTTTATCTGTCTCTACTATGGTCCATACACCGTCTTTTGATTTACGGCCTTGCGCATAGAGTTTGCGTATCACCCATACTTCTTTCAGCAGCAGCATAAGGCTGATGGATACGCCCAACACATATACGGCAAGTATCCAATCGAATGATGATGAACCTGCGTTGTTATTTATTGTTGTATTTGCTGCATTATCAGTGCGCTGGGCTGCAAGGTATATGGGCTCTGCTATAGTAGTGCCATAGGTCATCGCTTGCTCACCGCCATCAAACAATGGCAGCAGCAAGCCAAGTATCAATGTGCTGAGCAGGTATGTTCTGTTATAGCCATGATAAGTTTCGCGACGCAGAAACAGATCGTATGCCACCAGGCTGAGCACCCAGATGGCTGTTGCATTTAAAAGATACTGTAGCATAGCTGTAAGTTTTTTTATTGTGAAGATTTTGCTGCTCTTTTCTTTTCCAGTGCTTCTATGGTTGGTAACTGCTTTTTGTATTCTTCTACATCCCATTGTATCTGCCAGTTGCTTACATAGCCAGATAGTGGGCCAAGGCCTACAGAGGCACGCCGCTCGTCTACATGGTCTGGGTCTTCCAGGGGTTGCACATAGGCCTTTCCATTTTCATCCATACCTATCTGGCTACCATATGTTTGTTTTCCGCCTTTGCGTAGCGCTACACGGTCTTCGAGCAATGCCAGTGCCGATGGTTGTGCTTTACGGTCTTTCACTGCCTGCCGCATCATAGGCAGGTATTTCTCCTGCACAGCTATATCAGCATGTTGTATCACCAGGAAAAGGGTAGTGTTACCTTGTCTTCCTATTTTATCGTAACCCAACCAACCATACTTGTCCAGTATTTGGGTTACTTTAATAACATTTATAGAATCGAGCTTGCTGATGCGTGCCCACTCTGCCTTCACTTCTTTCGATTGCTGGCCGTATTTCTTTTCCAGTTCATCCAATGCCATGCGCGGTTCCTGGTCAGTCATGTATATAGTATCCAGCATGGCCACCAGTGGCTTGTCGTAATTTTCTTCCTGCTTCTCTTTATTCTTTCGCACTTGTATCACTACTTCTTCCCAGCGTTTATCCGTATGCAGGCTTTTTAGGTCGGCATCTGATAATAAGTGGCTCAGGTTGGTGTAATTTCCTTTAGTAGCTATGCGGTTTAGCTGTGCATACGCCGAATCGGCATTGCCCGCCAGTGCCCAACTGCAGGCGGCGTTATAGCGGTCGTTAGGGCTGCCAAGCCCACCGTTAGCAGCAAATGCATTGGAGTATGCTATGGCAGATGCCTGATAGTCTTTCTTTTCATACAGTTGTTCTGCATCGTTTATATAGTCATCATGGTTTTTTGTCTGCGCATTTGCTGTAATACTGCATAGCAGAAGGGCTATGAGCACTAATGGTTTTGAGTTATTCATACAGGTAGGTTTTATGTGTGTTTACTTCTTTTTGTTATCCAAAGATTTCAACAATTCATTTAGCTCTTTCAGATTCAGGTCTTCGCTCTGTACCAAAAAACTCACGAGTTTTTTAGGCGACCCGCCAAAGTATTTTTCCATGATGCTTTTTACGCCATGTTGTGCGTATTCATCTTTGCTGATGATGGGGAAATATTCATGAGTCTTGCCGTATGCTTTATGATTAACAAAGCCTTTTTTCTCAAGTATCCGCACTACAGATGATATGGTGCTGTGTGGCATATCGGGATCACCCAGCTTATCTATGATGTCGCGCACCAGGCAACGTTCCAGTTGCCAGATGATCTGCATGACCTCTTCTTCGGCTTTAGTAAGTGTTTGCAACGTTTTATTTCGCTTCATAACGTAAAAATACGTTACAAAACGTATAATGTCAATAGGTATAGAAATAAATAATAAGGCCACCTATATGAGGTGGCCTTATGTTATTGATAGTGATGTAGTTATTTTTTCGAAAGTGCCAGAGCCAGCACTTCGTTCATCTCTGTTACGTAGTGGAACTTCACGCCTTTGATATAGGCTTTGTTGATCTCTTCTACATCTTTCTGGTTTTGCTTGCAGAGAATGATGTTTTTTATGCCGGCACGCTTGGCCGCCAGTACTTTTTCTTTGATGCCACCTACGGGCAATACTTGCCCGCGCAGGGTTATCTCGCCCGTCATCGCCAGGAAAGGTTTCAGCTTGCGTCCTGTAAAGGCTGAAGCTAATGCACTCAGCATGGTTACACCGGCACTTGGGCCATCTTTAGGCACCGCGCCTTCGGGCACGTGTATATGTATGTTAGTCTCTTCAAACTTATCGGCAGGTATATTCAGGTCAGCAGCGTGCGTTTTCAGGTAAGAGAGGGCAGTGCTGGCGCTTTCCTTCATTACATTGCCCAGGTTGCCGGTGAGTGTAAGCCCGCCTTTGCCTTTCGACAGGCTGGTTTCGATGAACAATATATCGCCACCTACATAAGTCCACGCCAGGCCTACTGCTACACCGGGCGGATGACCAAGTGTGTATATATCGTTTATGAAACGCGGCTTGCCTAATACTTTTTCTATCTGCTCTTCGCTTACAGTTGGCGCTACTTTCTCTTCCATAGCTACCTGCTTGGCTACCGAGCGCATGATACTTGCCATCAGCCTGTCCAACTCACGCACGCCCGATTCGCGGGTGTATTCCTGTATCATTTTCAGGATGGCCTTATCAGGGAATTTCATCGGCACTTTGTTGAGGCCGTGCAGGTCTTTCTGCTTAGGTATCAGGTGGCGTTTGGCTATCTCTGTTTTCTCCTCTGCAGAATAACCTGTTAGTTGTATAATCTCCAACCTGTCGCGCAGGGCAGGTTGTATATCGGCCAGAGTATTGGCTGTAGCTACAAACAGCACTTTTGACAAGTCGAATTCCAGCTCCAGGTAGTTATCATAAAACGTATTGTTTTGCTCAGGATCCAGTATCTCCAGCAGTGCAGAACTCGGGTCGCCACGGAAATCCTTGCCTATCTTATCAATCTCATCAAGAATAAAAACAGGGTTGGCAGATTTTATCTTGCGCAGCGATTGTATGATACGGCCCGGCATTGCGCCGATATATGTTTTACGGTGGCCACGCAATTCGCTTTCATCGTGCAGGCCGCCAAGGCTCAGCCTTACATATTTCCTGTTGATGGCATTGGCTATGCTGCGGCCCAGCGATGTTTTACCAATACCGGGAGGGCCTACAAAGCACAGTATGGGCGATTTCATATCGCCTTTCAACTTCAGCACGGCAAGATATTCGAGTATCCTGTCTTTTATCTTGTCCATGCCATAATGGTCGTTATCCAGCACCTTCTGTGCCTTTTTCAGGTCGTAGCTATCCTGTGTATAAGTATCCCAGGGTAGGTCCAGCATCAGGTCAAGGTGGTTGTATATCACCGAGTAGTCGGGTGTGCTGGGATGCATGCGCTCCAATTTCTCGATACCCTTCTGGAATAATTCCTTAGCCGCTTCCGACCAGTTGATGCCTTCCGCACGCTTCTGGAGGTCGCGAATCTCACGCTCGTTAGGGTCGCCACCCAGCTCTTCGCGTATCGATTTCATCTGCTGTTGCAGGAAATACTCACGTTGCTGGCGGTCTATATCGGCACGGGTCTTGTTCGTTATTTCATTCTTCAGCTCTACCAGTTGAAGTTCTGTTTGCAGCAGGTTCAGCAGGCGCTCGGCACGTATCTTCACATCCTGCTCTTCCAGCAGCGATTGCTTTTCGGCAAGCGCGGCGGTGATGTTTGAGGCCACAAAGTGCATCAGGAAGGACTGTTGCTCAATATTGCGCAATACTATGCTGGCCTCGTTAGGCATATTGGCCGATTGCTGTGCTATACGCTCAGAATGCTCTTTGATCGTAGATATCAGTGCATCAAACTCCGCATCTTCCTCAGGAAATTTATCTTCCAGGTATTTGATCTGCGCGGTGTAGTAAGGGTCTACCTGTGTATACTGTTCGATCTCAAAACGCATGCGTCCCATGATGAACACAGTCGTGTTGCCATCGGGCATTTTTATCTGCTTTACTATTTTGGCCAGCGTACCTATTTTATAAATATCCTCCGGCTGGGGGTCATCGTTGCCACCATCTTTCTGGGCTACTACGCCTATCCACTTACCTTTCTTCTGTGCTTCGGTTATAGCTTTTACAGATTTCTCGCGCGCTACGGTTATGGGCAATACTATGTTAGGGAACAGGACGGTATTGCGTAGGGCTATCACCGGCACTTCGGTAGGTAGGCTACCACGCTCTTTCTCGTCCATCTCGTCTTCGCCAAGTGGCACAATTGGCATAAACTCTACCTCTTGCTCTTGGCCTTGTCCGGCGAACATATCAAATACGGTCTTCATTTCAGACATTATGGCAATTTTTCCCTTTACAACAATTGTATAAGGTGGTAAGTACTATGGGCAATACTTATGCCAAAGCTAAGATAACTGTAATTATTGCAGGCCGCACACTACCTTTGCATAAATCATCTGTTTTTCAATATGAAAATTCATTACGCATTACTTACCTCTATTTTAGCTGCCATGTCACTTACGCCAGCTAAGGCTACCGATCTGGACTCTATCATGATGATGCAGCCGCCACCAGTTAAGAAATTTTACCTGAGCAGCGGGCTGGATGCCGGTATATTCTCAGTTTCAAGGGTTTCTGCAAATAGCGGTGCTTCTTACGATCTGTCAAGGCTACGCTTTAGCTATGTGCTTAATTTTGGTATGCATGCCAACTACGATTTTTCTAGCCATTTTGGCGCTTTTACCGGCTTGGGTATCAAGAATATAGGCTTTATTGAGAAAGTGCCGGCTATAGGTAAGGATGTAACTGTAAAGAGGAGGGTGTATACTATTGGTGCGCCAATAGGGCTGAAATTCGGCAACCTGCAAAAGAAAACCTACGGTTTTATAGGCGGTGGTGTTGATGTCCCGTTCAATTATAAAGAGAAAAGGTTTACCAGCAGGAGCAACAAAACAAAATTCAATGAGTGGTTTAGCGACCGCACGCCTGTAGTGATGCCGTATGTTTTCGCAGGCATGTCTTTGAAGCCGGGTATGACGCTTAAGCTGCAATACTACCCGGGTAATTTCTTCAATACAGATTATTCAGAGCAGGTTGCGGGCTTCCCCGGCCCTATTACAGTAAAGCCTTATGCTACATCTGAAGTGAATATGATGCAACTGACCCTGGGCATGGATATGCGCTACAGCAAAAAGCACAACAAAGCAGTGCGTGAGAAATATATGCAGCGCATGAAAGACAAGAAGAAAACCATGTAAACATTGCATGGGCGATAATAAAAAGAGCGGGCCATTGAAGGCCCGCTCTTTTTATAAGTAAAAGGTAGTTTATACTATTTCAATATCCTTTCCAGCTCAGACGTCAGGGTTTCTCCTGTCAGGTCGCGGGCTATGATCATACCATCGGGGCCTACCAGAAAGTTAGTAGGTATAGAGTTGACACCATAATCGCGTGCTGCCATAGATTGCCATCCTTTCAGGTCGCTCACATGTGTCCATGCAAGGCCGTCCTCAGTTATAGCATCTTTCCATTTATCTTTATCGTTATCCAGCGATACGCCCAGAATGGTAAAGTTTTTGTTTTTGAACCTGTTGTAAGCCGCTACTACGTTGGGGTTTTCCCTGCGGCAGGGTGCGCACCACGATGCCCAGAAATCTATCAGCACATATTTGCCTTTGAACTGCGCCAGCGATACATCTTTACCATCTGGCGTTGCCATTTGTATGGCAGGGGCAGGGCTACCAATTGCCGCTACTTCAGCAGCAGCTTGTTGTTGCTCCATATTTTTCAGCAGCTGAGAGAATTTATCGGTGAACTCTTTTGCCAGCGTTGCTTTAGGGAAGCGGCTGGGCAGGCTTTGCATAAATACCGCAATAAAATCTTTCTCTACCTGCGGGTTCAATATCTGTATAGCAAAAAGGGCATTAGGCAGGAATTTGGTGGTATCAGCATACTCCTCTACATAGCGGGTAAACTGTACTTTCATCTCCTGCATATCTTTCTCGGCCGATGCCAGCAGGCTATCATTGCCACGGGCTTTCATGGTATCCATTACAATACTCATGGTATTGAAATCGCGCATGTGCTCGCGTACGGTAGCCAGGAAGCTTTGCAGGCTGGCTGTGCCTGCCGAGCCCTCGGTTTTATGAGCCTCTAATTGCTGCCAGTTACCACTTATTTTTATATCGCCTTTGTCGATAGACAGCAGGATGAATTTCTCAAACTGGAAACGGAGGCGGTACAAGCCCGGCTCAGGCGCAGTGCCGGATAGATCGAAAGTGCCTTTCTTGCTGGTTTTAGTTGAGTCAATAACGGTGATCTCGTTAATACCCATCTCTTCCAGGTACACCATTTGCTCCGGCATATTCTGGATATTTGCAGAAATGGAAAATTTATTTTTCCCACCCGTACAAGCTGAAAATACAACTGCGGCAACCGCAAAAAATAATAAGAAGTGTTTGACGCGCATGGTCTTTTGGTCTGTTTATTTTTTCAGGTGCAAACCTAAGGCTAATATTTTTAACTAGGATGATAGGTATTATCTTTAGGGGGATTTTCCCGTATGTATAATCTGTATGACAATACGCTGACAGATAATGTTAAAATCCAACAGATATTTGCAAGGTCATGAATACATTTAGACTCGGTGCTATTGCGTTGATTTGTAGTATAGTATTTACTGCGTGCGAAAAACAGGAACAACCTATCACACTACCCCCCAAAGGAGATGCTGAAATTGTGCAGGTGGATATGGGGGAAACATACGCCCGTCAGATATATTTTGATCTGGAGAGCGGCCAGGTTGTGCATACCAGCGATGTGAACAGCTGGGATCTGGCACTGGAGGCAGGCACTGACGGCAAACACGTATTTATCAATGGTGGTAAAGACATGTTTGTATACAATACACACAGCACTAATATATCTGAAGTAAATACAGCGCCCCTCAATTCTGACAAGGTATGGAAGGTGGATGACCCTAACGGCCTGCCCGACCAAACAGGCATAGGAGAATGGGAAGGGAAGAATGAGGTATATATAGTGCGTATCAACCCTTCGCTGTACCCTGATAGCTTTGCTAAAGTGGTATTGACCTATGTGGATGGTAATGAATACAGGCTGATGTACAGCTCGTTACATGAGAAAATAGCTAAAACGGCAACCATCAAAAAACAACCCGGGCAGAACTACGTATATTTCTCTCTATCTACAGGTGAGCAGGTAAATAACTGTGAACCAATAAGCAATACCAATTGGGATATTGTGTTTACAAGGTATAGGTATATATATAAGGAACTGGATAATTACCCATATCTGGTAACAGGCGTATTGCTGAATCCTTACAGGACGCAAGCTGTAAAAGATAGTGTAGTAACCTTTGCTGATCTGAAAAGCGAATATATAGCTACGGCTAAGTTTGTACCCAATCGTGATGTTATAGGTTTTGATTGGAAAGACTACAATATTGATGCTGCCAAATACACTACCTACCCCAATAAGATATATGTAATAGAGAATGGCCGGGCGGGCGAGGGTATGCCTAAGCAGTATTATAAGCTGCATTTCCTCGATTTTTACAGCGCTGCCGGGGTAAAAGGCAGCCCGAAATTCGAGTTTCAGCGCCTGCAATAGCTAGTATTGGCGCGGTTAGCTCATATTTGTAAATAATATCCAATATTGCGGTGCTTAGGTTTTGCAATTTAGTTGCATCCTCGTACCTTTGCGCAAAATTTAGGAATCTTAATCTTTTTATAACTAAGTTATATGCCAAACGCTGGTAAAATCAAACAAATCATCGGTCCGGTTGTGGACGTGCATTTCAGTGCAGGTAACAAGCTGCCCGAAATTTATAACGCTCTTGAGCTGAAGCGTCCTAACGGTGAAAAGCTGATAATGGAAGTACAGCAGCACCTGGGTGAAGATAGCGTGCGTTGCGTAGCGATGGACGGTACCGAAGGTCTGGTACGTGGTATGGATGTAATTGATACCGGCAAAGCGATAGCAATGCCTACCGGCGTGCAGATTCAAGGCCGCCTGTTCAACGTGACAGGTGATGCTATCGATGGTCTGCCTCAGCCTGATAAAACCAATAGCCGTCCGATACACGCTAAACCGCCTAAGTTTGAAAACCTGAGTACGGCATCTGAGATCCTGTTTACAGGTATCAAAGTTATCGACCTGATCGAGCCATATGCAAAAGGTGGTAAGATCGGTTTGTTTGGTGGTGCGGGTGTAGGTAAAACCGTACTTATCCAGGAGCTGATCAACAACATCGCGAAAGGCCACGGTGGTCTTTCGGTATTTGCGGGTGTGGGCGAGCGTACACGTGAGGGTAATGACCTGATGCGTGAGATGATCGAGGCTGGCATCGTAAAATATGGCGATAAATTCCTGCACAGCATGGAAGCAGGCGGATGGGACCTGTCTGCTGTTGACCTGGAGCAACTGAAAGATTCTAAAGCAACATTCGTATTCGGTCAGATGAACGAGCCCCCAGGCGCACGTGCACGTGTGGCACTGTCTGGTCTTACAATGGCCGAGTATTTCCGCGATGGCGATGGTACAGGAAAAGGTAAAGACATCCTGTTCTTCGTCGATAACATCTTCCGTTTCACTCAGGCAGGTTCTGAGGTATCGGCCCTGCTGGGTCGTATGCCATCAGCGGTGGGCTACCAGCCTACACTGGCTACTGAGATGGGCCTGATGCAAGAGCGTATCACTTCAACTAAAAACGGTTCTATCACTTCGGTACAGGCCGTATACGTACCTGCGGATGACTTGACCGATCCGGCACCGGCTACAACCTTCGCCCACCTGGATGCGACAACCGTACTGAGCCGTAAGATCGCTGACCTTGGTATCTACCCTGCGGTGGATCCTCTGGATTCTACATCACGTATCCTTACTGTACAGATAGTAGGTGAAGCACACTACAATTGTGCTGACCGCGTAAAACTGATACTTCAGCGCTATAAAGAGCTGCAGGATATCATCGCCATCCTGGGTATGGACGAGCTGAGCGAGGAAGATAAGCAAACAGTATCGCGCGCACGTAAAGTGCAGCGTTTCCTGTCGCAGCCATTCCACGTTGCCGAGCAGTTCACCGGTCTGAAAGGTGTACTGGTACCAATCGAAGAAACTATCCGTGGCTTTAATATGATCATGGATGGTGAAGTAGATGAGTATCCTGAAGCAGCCTTTAACCTGGTAGGTACTATCGACGATGCGATAGCGAAAGGTAAAAAACTGATGGAGCAAGCTAAAAACTAAGCTTTACCAGTATTATTTGATTATTTGAATTTGCAGCATGCAATTAGATATTTTAACACCCGAGCATAAGGTTTTCAGCGGCAAGGTATATGGCGTTCAGCTTCCAGGTATCGAAGGTTATTTCGAGATACTGGAGAACCACGCCCCTATAATCGCTACACTCGGCAAGGGCAAAATGAAGATCATAAAAGACAAGAACAGCAAAGAGACCGAAACGTATGAAATTACGGGCGGTTTCGTAGAGGTAGTGAACAATGCTGCCAGTGTGCTGATAGAAGGCGCAACTGCGCAAGACTAACTCAGTCTTTTTGAAATAGTTTTCAATTGCCGGGCTTTATGCCCGGCAATTTCTTTTTAACTCGTTATTTTTGATTCCATCTTGAATCTGCCATTCTTCATAGCGCGCCGCTACCTCTTGCACCAGAAAGGAGGGTTCTCATCCTTCATCATCCGGATGGCGATAGTAGCTACGGCACTTAGTGTGGCAACAATGGTGCTGTCGCTCGCTTTCATATCCGGTTTCAAGCAAGAGATACGTAGTAAGCTGTTCAGTTTCTGGGGGCATGTGCATGTCATACCCTATTCGCCCAATGCATCCAACCTTATATCGCCCGAGCCTATTATAGCCGACTGGCAGTTACAAAAGAATATTGAGAAGATCCCGCACGTAACGGACGTATCCCCATTTGCCATCAGGCCGGCAATAGTAAATGCCAACCATTATATGGAGGGTATACAGCTGAAAGGTATTTCATCAAAATACAAGCTGCCGGCATCTATACGCCTCAAAGGTAGCTGGATGGATTTTTCGGATACGGCTTACGCCAAAAGTATTGTGCTATCGCAAACAACAGGCAGCCGGCTGAATGTAAAGCCGGGCGATGATCTTGTATTGTATTTTCTGCAGCCCGGTGCTACATTTCCACGTGTAAGGAAACTGAAAGTAGCCGGCCTTTTTCATACAGGTATGGAGGAAGTGGATAAGGATTTTGCCATCTGCGATATCAGGCTGCTGCAACGCATCAATGGCTGGTTGCCGAGCAATATCAATGGCTACCAGGTAACGCTGGACGACCCGCTGTTGTCTGATACGATCTCGATGCAGATATTCCAGCAATACCTGGAGCCACCACTCACTACCAACACCATGAGCCAGATATTCCCTAATGTCTTCGACTGGCTGCAACTACTGGATATGAACGCGCGCACCCTGCTCATCATCATGAGCCTCGTAGCAATCATCAACCTGGCAGTAGCCCTGCTGATACTGATAGTAGAGCAGGCAAAAATGGTGGGCCTGCTAAAGGCCCAGGGCATGCGCCTCTGGCCTATGATGCAGATATTCGTTTACCACTCAGTACTGATAGCTACTATAGGTGTACTATTGGGCAATGCAATAGCGCTGGGTATCTGTTGGCTGCAGCAAACTACAGGTTTCCTCACCCTGCCCGAAGCCAACTACTATATGGAAACCGTGAAGGTGAGCCTGGAGTGGTGGCATATAGTGCTGATAGATGTGGTGACGCTGGTGTTGTGTATACTTTGTATGTGCTTGCCTGCGTTGTATATTCGCCGTATACACCCGGCCCGTGTGTTACAATTCAAATAAGCATTGAGCAACAAAGAACAATATCGTCAGTTTTGCCAGCAGAATACCAGCCTGCCGCTATTCCTGTGCGATTGGTGGCTCGATTGCGTGAGCAGCGATTGGGATGTAGCTATGGTGATGAACGGTGATAAGGTTGCCGGTATATGGCCATATACCCGAGAGCAAAAAGCCAGTGTTACTATATACCGCAACCCTGTGCTTACGCCTTACGGCGGCCCTTATGTATTCTACCCGCACGACCTGAAACCTAGCAAGCGCGATAATTTTGAGCACGAGACTATTGCTGCGTTATTCGCACAACTGCCCGAGATGAAAGTATGGACGGTAGGCCTGCTGCCTTTACAGAAGCAAGTAGGTTTCTTCGCTGCCAATGGCTTTGAGATAAAGCCTAAGCAAACCTTCCTGATGTCGCTGGACGATACTGAAGAAAACATCTTCTCCCGCCTGCACGAAGACTATCGCCGCAACATACGCAAGGCAGAAGCTGAACTGACTATAGCTGATGAGCCCGAAATGCTCTCGCAGCTATGGGAGTATCAGAAAGCCACGCTCGATAAAAAAGAGGTGCGCATGCACTTCGAAATGCCTCAGTTGCAAAAGCTGCATGATGCCTGCTGCGCACACGACTGTACGCGCCTTTGGGTAGCGAGAAAAGATGGCGCTGTGCAAGCCATACTCTGGCATATTTGGGATGATGTACGTGCTTACTATCTTGTAGGGTCAAAGAACCCCGCAGCGAAGGACAACCGCGCTATGACCGCTCTTGTCTGGAAAGCCATCAGCGAATCTAATAAAATGAATAAGCTCAGTTTCGATTTTGAAGGCAGTATGGACCAAGGCGTAGAAAAATTCTTCCGCAACTTTGGCGGTACCCGTGAGGTTTGCCTCATACTTCGCAAAAATGAATCTACCCTTTGGAAGTTGAAGGAACTGATACGCTAATCAGCGTTTCTTTTCGACAGCATCATCTTACCACACATCGTAGCCGATACCATCAGCAGTGGGAAGAAATAATACTTGTACGTAAGCGGGCCAAACATAAAGAAGCACAGCAATACGAGATATAAAAAGCCAAGGCTAAGGTCGTAATAGCTGATGCGGTCTTTCCATATACGGTATAGTAATAGCCCTAAGCCCAGCAAGCCCAGCATCATGCCGGCCTGCAGTGCCCTGCAAAGAAATACCCTATGCTCCATATCGCCACTGAAAGCATTGCGCAATTCAGGCGCAAAGCTGATACCATTAGTGAAAGTCCATGATACAGGTGGCTCACCGTAGCCTACCCATTCTGCTACGGCGCAGCCGTTGTGGTAAGCTACACCATTAGTGAGTATAGATGGTTCTTTTATTAAAAACGGTATGATGTAAAAAATAAGGAAAGCAGCTATCACGCTACCCCAGGCAATAAAACTGTATTTACGTGGCTGATTGAGCCACAACAGTATGGCAAATAAAGGCACCCAAAACACCATAGTATAACGGGATAACATGCAAACGATAATACCTGCAATGGTCATAGGCAGGCTGCCCGTAGCCAGCCCTACCGCCAGTAGCAGGTAATATGCACCTACGATTATTTCGAATGATACGGCCAGGTCAAGCCGGCCAAACTGGAGATAACCCTGCAATGCAATAAATGGCAGTATCAGTGCCAATACACGACTGTATATGGCAGTCGTTTTATCCCTCCATACCAATATGCCATAATATCCCACAGCCAGCACCAGCAGAAATGCACCTATCCAGCGTATATCAATACCCAGCGTTTTAGGCACTGCTAGGGGCAGCCAGTGTAGCGGCATATATACTGGGAAGGGATGCCAGCCAAATTGCTCCAGCGGGTAGTATGGCATCTCTCCCTTTACAAACCGGTCGTATAGCACATCTATCTGCGGTACTACGTCCGATATGTTTTCCGGGTTAGGGAAATCCCAGAATAGCTTACGGATCACCCCAAAAGTGATGAGTATGGTGGCAGCCCCAAGTGCGAAGCCGATGACTTTATTAACTGTAGTGGCTTGCTCAAAGTTTTTCTTCCCTTGTTTTAGCAACAGCCAGAAGTAGGTAGCCGCCAGTAGTATGCTGGTAATAAATAGAAAGTATGGCCCTTTTGTGGTCACGATGGGCCTGTTTCCGTATATGGGCTCACTCAGCTCAGCATTCTGTTGCAAAACGAAGAAGATCTGCATAATGAACAGAACCAATGGCAGTATAACTCTCTGTAGCATGAAAAAAGACTGTAACAGCGCTAAAAATAGGGCATTTCGCCCTATGTTATCTACAGTTTAGCTTTTACTGAATGTTTAATGGTCTTTCGCCTTATTATCAGTAACTTCGCACACCATAATTTTTACGCTAAGATTCCGTTATAAATGAGTTCTGTAGTTGAAAAACTGGAAGCTATAAAGGCAAGGTTCGATGACCTCGGCATTGCCCTTACCAACCCAGAGATCGTAAACGACAATAAAAAATTCTCGCAGGTAAGCCGTGAGTATCGCAAACTTGAAAAAATAGTTGCGGTATACAAAAGCTATCGTACCTGTGTGGACAGTATAGATTTTGCCCGCGAGGTATTGCAGACGGAGAGTGATGAGGACCTGCGCAGCCTGGCAAAGGAAGACCTGGACAAGCTGGAGGTGCAGAAAGAAGAGTTGGAGGAAGACTTGCGCCAGCAGCTGATACCTAAAGACCCGCAGGATGAGAAGAATGCGATATTGGAGATACGTGCCGGTACAGGTGGCGATGAGGCCAGCATTTTTGCGGGCGATCTGATGCGTATGTACCTGCGCTATTGTGAGCGCAAAGGTTGGAAGGTAGCGGTGCTGACGGAGACTGAAGGCACGGTAGGTGGCTATAAAGAGATACAGCTGGAAGTTGTGGGTGAAGATGTGTATGGCACGCTAAAGTTTGAAAGTGGTGTACACCGCGTGCAGCGTGTGCCGGCTACTGAGGCCAGTGGCAGGGTGCATACCTCGGCGGCTACTGTGGCGGTAATGCCGGAAGCTGAAGAGATAGATTTTGAACTGAAGGACAGCGACCTGAAAATGGAAACTGCCCGAAGTGGTGGCGCTGGTGGACAGAACGTGAACAAGGTAGAAACAAAAGTAATACTGACCCACGTGCCTACAGGTACGGTAATAACCTGCCAGACAGAACGTACGCAGCTGGGCAACCGTGAAAAGGCGACAGCCATGATGCGTAGCAAACTGTACGAAGAGCAGGTGCGCAAGCAGGAAGAGGAAATATCGAACCGCAGGAAAAGCCTGGTAAGCACGGGCGACCGATCGGCCAAGATACGCACCTACAACTACCCCCAGGGCCGTATTACCGATCACCGTATCAACATGACCATTTATAACCTCGACGATTTTATGAATGGCAACATACAGGATATGCTGGAGGCGCTGCAGTTTGCCGAGAATGCTGAGAAAATGCAGGCGGGCGAAACGCTGATATGATTTGGCAGCATATTTGCTAAAAACTAAGTTTAAATCTTAATAAAAACATACACAACAACCATATGGCAACACCTCGTTTCGATGTCATTGATATTGTACAGACAATAAGGAACCGCAGGCGCTTTGTAATGATCGTTACCGCAGTAGCGATGGTTTTAGGTGGCTTACTTTACATAGTTCGCAAAAAGAAGTTCAAGGCACAGGTAGAGTTTTTCCTCTCCAATCCGCTATATGCCGATAGGAACTACCTCTTCCGTTCGCACGATATGCACTTTGTCGATTACTTCGCGGGCGATGATGATATCGATAAGATCATCGTGAATGCTGAATCGCGCAATGTGAAGGAAAAGGTAGTGTATAGCATGAGGCTACCTGAGGCATATAAAATAGATATGGCCAGGCCTGAGAAGCGTACCGAGATGTTTGAGAAGTACGATGATAACTTCAAGATCAAACGTTCGGAGTACAGGCACCTGATCCTTACCTATACCGATACTGACCCTCAGCGTGCTGCTGATGTTGCTAACGAGCACGTACGTATGACGGAACTGGTATTCCGTGAGTACTACAATACCATCAAAGGCTATGCATACACTGTTATCAACGATAAGATAACGCAAATGGATAGCTCTATCAATAGCCTGACTGACTCTCTGGCAAATATGCGTGATAGGTATCATTTATATAATATCATTAGCCCGGTACGTACAGGTTCTTCTGCTCCTGTTGTATCAGGTGGTGGTGCAGGTTTTGGCAGGGGTATGGAAGAGATACAGAACATTTCCGCTATTAAAGATCAGTTGGTTATCGACCGTTCTAAGAACATCAGCCTGCTGAATGAGTTTTCTACAGGTACTAAAGATGGTGAACTGAAATTTATACAAGTGGCCAGCCCTGCAGTACCTCCTACGCAGCCAGCCGGCCCTGGTAAAATAGTTACACTGCTGGGTGCAGGCCTGCTGGGTTTCTTCTTCAGCATCATCTGGATACTGATCACAGCTTACTACAAAATACTGATCTCGGTAGACCGCAAATAAGATGCTGACGCAGGAGCAACTGATAGATAAACGTTTCAATATTGTAGGCCTTGCAGTGCTGTTCCTCAGCGTTGCGGGCTACGCTTTTTTGGGCAATTATTTCTTCCTGCTGATACCATTGGGTTTTCTGTTCCTGGTCACTATGGCCCTCAACTGGAAGCTGGCTTACTGGATACTCTTGTTCTCGATACCGGCCTCTGTGCAGTTGGAGTTTATGGGCGATACGCTCTCCACCTCGCTGCCCGATGAGCCTATCATGTGGCTGTTCTTCCTGCTCACCCTGGTGATGTGGGCGCGCAAGCCCGACTTTATGCCGCGCTGGTGGTGGAGCAACCCGATAGTTATCATCATCTTGTTGCAATACATCTGGATGTGGGTAGCCGTAATGTATTCTTACGAGCCTTTCTATTCTCTGAAGTACGCCGCTGCAAAATCATGGTACCTCGTTAGCTTCTTTGTACTGCCGGTGCTCATATTCAAAGAGAAAAAGGATTTTAAAAAGGCATTCATACTGGTATTCATACCTACGCTCATTACGGTGTTCATTATCATGGCTCGCCATGCTGCCCTTAGCTTCCACTTTCGCAAGGTGGAAAAAGCCATCAACCCTATCTACATCAACCACGTTGATTATTCTACTATCCTGTCCATGATATTCCCGCTCATCTTTATAGCCATATTGCTGAGCAGGGGTAAATCGTGGCTGATGCGTTTGACTTTAATAGGTGCTTTCTTATTCTTCATACCCGCTATCTACCTTACGTTTGCACGTGCGGCTATGGTGGCAGTATTCTTTTCATTGGTGATAGGTATAGCGATCAGAATGAAGCTGGCAAATCTCGTAATGCCGGTGTTCTACGGCTTTATGGCGCTGATGCTGGCGTTCATGATCAACGACAATCACTTCCTCAACTTCCGCCCCAACTACCAGAAGACCTTCATGCGCAACAAATGGGAAGACCATATCATGGCTACCATCCGCGGGCAGGATATGTCATCTATGGAGCGCCTCTACCGATGGATAGCCGGTGTGCGTATGAGCAAGGATGAAAAGCTGACAGGCTATGGCCCCAATGCGTTCTACTACTACTACAAGCCTTACGCAGTATCATCTTTCAAAACTTATGTAAGCCGCAACGAAGAACACTCTACCACCCACAACTACTACCTGTATATGCTGGTAGAGCAAGGCTGGCCGGCTATGATCATCTATGCGATATTCGTATCGCTATACTTCGCGCATGCGCAGAAGATATACCACCGCTTCAGGGATCGTGACCGTTTCTATAAATATGTGACCCTTGGCCTTGCTATGCTGTTTGCTGCATGCTTCATCAACAACTTCTTCTCAGAGCTGTTGGAGTCGCACAAGGTAGGTTCATTGTTCTACCTCACAGTAGCGCTCACTGTTGTGCTCGACAGGAAAAGCCGTGAAATGGAAGCGGAAGAAAAAGGTATAGACCTGGACTCTAAGCCTCAGTAGGCTCTATCCACGCATCATTGTCTTTCAGTAGTTGTATCAGCTCGTCTACCGCTATTTCGCTGGGTACGTTCTTCTTTACTACTTCCTTGCTTTTGTATAGCGTGATCTTGCCCGGACCACTACCCACATAGCCGAAATCAGCATCAGCCATTTCACCCGGCCCATTTACTATACAACCCATGATAGCGATCTTCACGCCCTTTAGGTGATTGGTGGCATTGCGGATCTTAGACGTAGTTTCCTGCAGATCGAAGAGCGTACGGCCACAGCTTGGGCAGCTGATATATTCCGTCTTACTGATTCGTGTACGCGTAGCCTGCAATACAGAGAATGCTGTATTATTCAGGAACTGGTGATGGTTCTTCACTTCAAGATAAGTGCGCCCGTTCATCTGCCTGTGCTCCATAGCGCTATTACTGTGCAGCCATACGCCATCGCCCATGCCATCCAGCAGCAATCCACCCGCATCTGTAGCCAGTGCTATCAGTTGCTCATCAATAGTCTTACCCGCGCTATATGCCTTTATGATAACAGGACATTGCACACCCTGTTCCATCAGTTCTATAAACATCCTCCTAACAGATGGCATGCAATGTGCATTGCTGCTTTCTATGCAAAGGATAGTATTCTTGTTGTCTTTTATGTTGGCTATCAGCTGCTGCAATTGGTTCCAGTCGCCACCTGCATCTGCCTGCACAAAATGCAGCGTGTCTGCTACTGCACCACTCAAATATTCCTGCGTGGTATAGAGTGGATGATACTTACTCTTGTCTGTAGCGCCCTGCCATATAGCAGCATTGCATATCACCTGTAGCGTGCCGGGCAGTGCGAAATCTATCAGCTTATCACCGGTATAGATATAGTCCGCAGCAGCATCGCCAATATTCCATTTGTCGGTATTAGCATCGTAACGATAGCCAATAGCTTGCAGGCTTTCGGGAGTTATACTTGCCTCGTCTTTATAATCAGCCACTACAACTGGCACATGCCCATTGCCTGTTTTATCTACCGTTATAGTATCTCTTCTTTTATAGCTAAAGGGGCTATACGGCAATGCTCCGGCATCCTTCAGCGGCTCAATCGGTGCATGGTTTCCCCTGCCAGTATATCGGCTTACGATATCCTTACATACCGGTATCTCAAATTCAGGGTCTTCCGTCAGCGATACACGTATCGTATCGCCAATGCCATCTTCCAGCAGCGTACCAATACCTATCGCACTTTTGATACGGCCATCCTCACCATCACCGGCCTCGGTCACACCAAGGTGCAGCGGGTAGCATTCGCCAAACTCCTCATCCATCTTTTGTATCAGCAGCCTGTATGCCTGCACCATCACCTGCGGGTTGCTCGATTTCATGCTCAGGATGATCTGATGGTATTGCTCATACCGTGCTATCCTTAAGAATTCCATTGCGCTCTCCACCATGCCTATCGCCGTATCGCCATAGCGGCTCATGATGCGGTCGCTCAGCGAGCCGTGGTTGGTGCCTATGCGCATAGCTGTACCATACTCTTTGCATATCTTCACCAGTGGGGTAAAGCGCTCGCGTATGCGGTCTATCTCTGCGTTGTACTCGCTATCGGTATAGTCTATAAAGTCAAACTTCTTCTTATCTACATAGTTGCCCGGGTTCACGCGCACTTTTTCTATAATGCGGGCAGCTATCTCGGCAGCATTGGGGGTGAAATGTATATCGGCAACCAATGGGGTGGTATAGCCTTGCGCACGCAGCCTGTTCTTTATATCCAGCAGGTTTTCTGCTTCTTTTTTGCTGGGTGCGGTTATGCGCACCAGCTCGGCACCGGCTTCTATGCAGCGTATGGTTTGCGCTACTGTGGCGTCCGTATCCATCGTGTCCGTAGTGGTCATCGTTTGTATGCGGATGGGGTTGCCATTGCCCAGCAAAAGATCGCCGATCTTCACCTCGCGGGTGGGCAGGCGGCGGTAGCTGGTAAGAGAGGGGCTGTACTGCTGTAACATACTGTAAAATGCAGCTGCAAAGTTAACTGAATGCGTTTATGTAAAATGTGAAAATATTATCTGCAAGCCGTCTTCAATGCATGAGAACAAATGGAATAGTAACAAATTGTTATCCCCTATGTTTTTATCCGAAACAATAGTAATTTAGCCTGCATAATCAGCCGGGATGGAATACGAGATCAAACAATTGGGTAAATTTAAGTACGTAGAAGAAGGACAGGGCGAGCCATTGGTGCTGCTGCATGGCCTGTTTGGCGCGCTTAGCAATTTCAAAGACCTTGTTGATCATTTCTCGAAAACGCACAGGGTATTGATACCTATGCTGCCTTTGTTCGACCTCGGTGTGCTGGATACCAGCGTAAATGGACTGGCCAAGCACGTTGATAAATTCCTCGACGCGCTTGACCTGCACAATGTACACCTGCTGGGCAACTCGCTGGGCGGCCACGTGGGCCTGGTTTATACCCTCAAGCACCAGAGCAATGTTAAGACCATCACCCTCACCGGTAGCTCGGGCCTGTTCGAGAACGGTATGGGCGAAACATACCCTAAGCGCGGCGACTACGAGTTCATGCGCAAGAAGACAGAGCTTACCTTCTACGATCCTAAAGTGGCTACCAAAGAGCTGGTTGACGAGGTGTATGCCATAGTGAACAATCGCCTGAAGGCCATCAAAGTGATAGCCCTTGCTAAATCTGCAATCAGGCACAACCTGGGCGATGAGCTACAGGATATTAAAGTGCCTACCTGCCTTATATGGGGTAGAAACGATACCATCACTCCGCCAATGGTGGCAGAAGAGTTCAAATCGCTCATCCCGAATTCTGAACTGCACTGGATAGACAAATGCGGCCATGCCCCGATGATGGAAGTACCTGCCGAATTCAACCAGATACTTTCCGGCTTCCTGGCCAAGCATAAAGGCTAGATTTTCATCTGTTTGTCATTTTACGTAATTTAACATTGCCCTATAGGCAAGTGGTGCGAGATTTGTATTGTATATACACGAGTAGAACCGATTAAAGAGCAGAAGCAATGGTAATAGAGCAACTAATATCCCCTATTGTACCAACATTGGTACCCACCGATACCGGTGATAAAGCCCTGCATATGATGGAGCAGAACGACCTGCACCAGCTACCACTGGTGGAGGACGAGCAGTATGTAGGCCTTGTGCAGGAGAATGATGTGCTGGACTGGGACAGCACCGGTGCCGAATTGAGCAGTGCAGGCATTAGCAGCTACCGCCCTGCGGTATATGCAGGCGGCCACCCTTTTGATGCTGTGCGTATAGCTCACCAGCAAAACCTGTCGATAGTGCCGGTAGTGGATGCTGAGAATAAATACGTCGGCGCCATTACCCGCGACGACCTGCTGAAATATATAGCAGAAAACAGCGGCCTTGATAACCCCGGAGGTATTATAGTGCTGGAGATAGATCCCCGCAACTATAGCTTGCAGGAGATAGCCCGCATCTGCGAAATAGAAGAGGTATTCCTCATCAGCACACAAGTATTCAGCAACCGTACTACAGGCAAATTAGAGATAACGTTGAAGACCAACCGCACCAGTCTTGAGGCTGTGGTATCATCTTTCGAAAGGCATAAATACCATGTAAAAGAAGTGTTTGGCGAAACAGCTAATAAAGATGACCTGAAGGACCGTTACGACTCGCTGATGAATTACCTGAATATGTAACTTTGCACCTGATCCAATACCTGATATAAGAATGATCGCGATAGACCATGTGCTTTTGAGTGACGAAGTAGTTGAGGAACAGTTTGTTTGCGACTTGAACGCCTGCAAAGGTGGCTGCTGTGTAGATGGTGACTGCGGCGCTCCGCTCACTGAAGAAGAAACACATATCATAGCTGAGATATACCCCATAATAAAGCCCGATTTGAAGTCTGAGTACATTGCCGAGATAGAAAAACAAGGCACACATACTACCGATGATGAGTTTGGCTTTGTAACGCCTACGGTAAACGGTGGCATCTGTGTATATGCTTTTACCGATGAAGTGGGTATTGTAAAATGTGCTATCGAAAAAGCATGGCGCGAGGGCAAGGTAGCATTTCAAAAGCCCATCTCCTGCCACCTGTACCCTATAAGGGTAAAAGAAATGCCCGGCTACGAAGCAGTGAACTACGAGCCGCGTAAAAAAATGTGCAAGCCCGCCTGCAAGCTGGGCAAGCAGCTAAAAGTTCCGGTGTATAAATTTCTGGAAGGGCCTATTAAACGTAAATATGGCCAGGAGTTTTACGAAGCGCTGGATGCTGTGGCTAAGAAGTTCAGCAGCAATAAATAATTAAAGTTCCTTACGCAGCCTGGCAACGGGTATATTCAGTTGTTCGCGGTATTTGGCCACGGTGCGGCGTGCTATGTTATAGCCTTTTTCCACCAGCATATCAGTTAGCTTTTCATCGCTATATGGCTTGCGTTTGTTTTCACCGCCTATTATCTCGTTCAGTATAGTTTTTACTTCACGGGTCGATACTTCTTCGCCGCTGTCTGTTTGCAAGGCTTCTGAGAAGAAATATTTGAGCTTATAAGTGCCAAATTCTGTTTGCACAAATTTGCTGTTAGCTACGCGCGATACCGTAGATACATCCAGCAGTGTGATTTGCGCAATGTCTTTCAGTATCATCGGCTTCAACGCCGTTTCATCTCCGGTTAAAAAGAACTCACGCTGGAAGCTGATAATGGCTTGCATGGTTTGCAGCAGCGTATGCTGACGTTGCTTTATAGCATCTATAAACCATTTGGCGGAGTCCAGTTTCTGCTTGATGAATATCAGCGCCTCTTTTTGCTGCTTGTTCTTTTTATCGCTACGGTCGTAGGCGCGCATCATTTCTTTATAACCATCAGATATGCGCAGCTCAGGCGCGTTCTTGGCATTCAGTGTCAGCTCTAATACACCGTTGTTGTTGAATACAAAAAAGTCGGGTATGATATAGCTCTCCGCTTTGTTCAGTATTGCAAATGCAGAACCAGGCTTGGGGTTCAGTTTAATGATTGTGTTAATGACCTCTTTAAACTTCTCGTTATCCAGCCCCAGTTGCCGCTGTATCTTATCGTAGTGTTTTTTTATGAACTCGTTGAAGTGTTTATCTATCACTTCCATTGCATTCTTCACAGCAGTTGTGCGTGGTTGCATGCGTTTCAGTTGCAGCAGCAGGCATTCCTGCAGCGTCCATGCACCTGCACCCGGCGGGTCAAACTGGTCTTGTATCTTACGCAGCAGTTCGCCTACCTCTTCCTCGTCGGTATTTATACCACGGCCAAAGGCCAGGTCATCTACCAGCGATGTTATCTCGCGGCGCAGGTAGCCGTCTTCGTCTATGCTGCCTATTATTTGCTCAGCTATTACTGATGCGCGGTCGTCCAGCTCCAGCATGCCAAGTTGGTCCAGCAGGTGGTCATGAAAATTACTTTCCACACGCACAGGCGATCCCGGTCTTTCGTTATCGCTGCTGCCGTAGTAGTCATCGCTGCTGTGGTCATAGCTGCTGCCTTCATCATCTTCATGTCGCAGAAAATCGTCAAGGTCTACTTTCTCAGCGGTGTCATTGCTCAGTTCTACATCATCCAGGTCGCCACCATCGTTATCGCCATCAGCACTGTCGTTGTCCGATATGTTGTACTCGTCATACTCGTCTTCTCCGCCCACTTCCAGCGCAGGGTTTTCCTCCATCTCCTCTTTGATGCGTTCCTCCAGGTTGGCAGTAGGCACCTGCAGCAATTTCATGAGTTGAATTTGCTGGGGAGAGAGTTTTTGGAGCAGCTTCTGCTGTTGCGACTGTCTTAACATATTACCCTACAAAAATAAAAACTAATGCCACAAAACCTCAGTAAACATAGCTATTAACTTAGCTTTTGCATATGTGTGACGAAGCTGCTACAGACATTGTTAAAGCGCTTCCTAAATCAAAACTTGTTTCGTACTTTTCTGCAAAATGCAATAATGTGCGCGCGAATTAGCAAGAAGCCATATGTTTCGCCTTCGTTTTCTTACGTTCCGCTGGAGGAGACCCTGGAGATCGTACCTAAGAAAAAACAACTCTTTCTGGGCATACCCAAAGAAACCTCCTTTCAGGAAAACAGGGTGGCACTCACGCCGGAAGCTGTATCAGTATTAGTGAACAATGGACACGAGGTAGTGATAGAGCATGGTGCGGGTGAGGGCTCTTTTTATTTCGATAGCGACTATAGCGAGGCCGGCGCGCGTATTGTGTACGAAAAGGCCGAGCTATTCAAAGCGACTACCATTATCAAGTCGGCGCCAATTTCAAAAGAAGAGGCGGCACTATTGCAACCTAATCAGGTAGTTATATCGCCCATACACTTGCCATTCTTAAAGCCCGAGATACTCGAGGTTTTGATCGAGAAGAAAATTATAGCCATCGCTTTCGAGTCTATTAAAGACGATTCGGGTACATACCCTATCGTACGCAGCATGAGCGAGATAGCTGGTAGCTCTGCCATACTCACTGCTGCCAAATACCTCAGCAATGTGCACAATGGTAAAGGCATACTGCTGGGTGGCATCTCTGGCGTGCCGCCTGCCGAAGTGCTCATTATAGGCGCGGGCGTGGTAGGCGAGTTTGCAGCACGTACTGCACTGGGTTTGGGTGCTTCGGTCAAGATATTCGACAACTCTATTTACCGCCTCATGCGCCTTCAAAACAACATAGGCCATAGGTGCTATACTTCGGTGCTCGATCCTGTGAAATTGCAGGAGGAACTCTTGTATGCAGATGTAGCAGTAGGTGCGCTGAAACCTGTAAATGGTGTTACACCGGTAGTTGTAACCGAAGAGATGGTGAGCAACATGAAAGCGGGCTCGGTGATAGTAGATATCAGCATAGACCGTGGCGGTTGTTTCGAAACTTCTAAAGTAACGACGCTGGAAAACCCGGTGTTCAAAAAGTATGATGTGATACACTATTGCGTGCCCAATATCGCATCGGGTATATCACGCACGGCATCGCGCGCCATCAGCAATGTACTGATGCCCATCTTGCAGCAGTGTGCCGATACAGGAGGTATGGAAGGTGTTATCATGGTGAAGAAAGGCATACGCAATGGCGTATACATGTATAAAGGCTGCGTTACCAACGCACATATTGCCAAACGTTTCAACTTTAAATATACTGACCTGGACTTATTGCTCGCTTCGCAGAGTTGATAACGATTCAGGTGTAACAAGATATCCCGTATGCCCAACAACAGGAGGAATAAAACCATAGCTGGCTACCACATGCTGATGATATTATCGGCAGTAGATTTCAGGGTAGGTGCTGCTGAAGATGAAGTGATACGCCGATACCTTGTGCACGAGTTCCCGTTCCATGTCAATCTCGACAGGGAAATGGATGTCATCAGCAACCTGCGCCCCGATGAATGGGAACAGCACTTTGTGAAATGCATGGATGATTTTTACGACGATGCTACCGAAGAAGAGCGCACCAGCCTGCTCGATTTCGCCATACAGCTGTCTAAAGCCGATAACGTCATCACCAAAGAAGAGAACCATTACCTTAACCTCATGTTCGAGAGTTGGGACCCTGACCGTTCTATCTAGCTATTGAGCCCGATAACCAGCAGTATGATAAGACCCGCTATGATGCGGTAGATACCAAACAGCTTAAAGCCATACTTCTGCAAAAAGCTGATGAACGTTTTAATAGCTATCATAGCTACAACAAAGGACACCAGCGCACCTATACCAAATGTCATCAGATTATCGCTGTTCTGCGTCAGCAGCTCATAGCCTTTCATTTCCACACCATCCACTTTCCAGTCTTTCAGCACCAGCGAGTAGCCGGTAGCAGCAGCCATAGTAGGCACCGCCAGGAAGAATGAAAACTCCGCCGCCAGGTTGCGCGTCAGCTTTTGCTGCATACCGCCGATGATGGTCGATGCACTCCTGCTCACACCCGGTATCATAGATATACACTGCCATACACCTATCCAGAAGCCCTTCATCGGTGTTATCTGTGGCTCTTCAGTTATAGTTGGGTTCTTGAAAGCTTTATCGATAAACAGTAGTACTATACCGCCGAGTATCAGGCTTATGGAAACCGTTATGGGGCTTTCAAGCAGTTCCTCAATAGCATCGTTGAATAGGAAGCCCAGCACCAGTGCAGGTATCACGGCAACAAACAGTTTCAGGTAAAACTTGAATGTAGTTTGCGTAAAGAATTTCTTCCAGTATAATACCACAACAGATAGTATGGCGCCTAGCTGTATGCATATCTCAAACAGCTTGGTGAATGTATCTTCCTGTATGCCCATCAGTGAGCTGGCGATGATCATGTGGCCGGTAGATGATATAGGCAAAAATTCCGTGATGCCCTCTACTATGCCGAGGATTACAGCTTCTAATGTGGTCATGCTACTAAGGTATGTTGAGGTATTTGTGTGTTTGTAAAGATAATTGCCACTGCGGGTTTTGCTGTATATAGTCGATGATGAGTGGCGTCATATCATCGCGCTTGCTCCATTCGGGTTGCAGGTACAGCTTGCAGGTAGGCGATACCTTCGCCGCATGCTCCTCCGCCCATTTAAAGTCCGATTTGTTGTACACTACTATCTTCAGCTCATGAGCCTCAGCCAGTGCGCTATCCAGCGGTGCTTTAAATTTCTTGGGCGATAGCGTTATCCAATCCAGCTGTCCTGATAACGGGCTGCTCCCCGAGGTCTCTATATGCGTGCGGAAACCCGCATGCTTCAGTTCGTTGGTTAGTGCTTGCAGGTCGTGCATGCAGGGCTCACCGCCGGTTATCACCACCAGCCTGCCCGGGTGTGCGCTGGCCACCTGCACTATTTCGTGCACGGTCATGTGCGGGTGCTTGGTGGTATCCCAGCTTTCTTTTACATCGCACCACACGCAGCCTACATCGCAGCCACCCAGGCGTATGAAATACGCCGCCTGGCCGCTGTATGCACCCTCACCCTGCAGGGTGTAGAAATGCTCCATCACGGGGTATGCTATGCTCTGTGTCAGTGTCAATGGGAAATATGATTATGCCTGCTTGGCTGCCAGCAAAGTATTCTTCATCAGCCCGCAGATGGTCATAGGGCCTACGCCTTTAGGCACAGGGGTTATGTAGCTGCACTTAGGCGCTACATTATCAAAGTCAACATCGCCTACCAGCCTGCTGCCGCTTTTGCGGGTAGGGTCGTCTATGCGGTTGATGCCCACATCTATCACTATCGCACCTTCCTTCACCATATCGGCCGTTACAAAGCGTGGCCTGCCTATTGCGGCTATAATGATGTCTGCACTCAGCACCATTTCTTTCAGGTTGGTGGTTTTGCTGTGGCAGATGGTAACCGTAGCATTGCCGGGGTTACTGTTGCGGCTCATCAGCACCGTCATAGGTGTGCCTACTATGTTGCTGCGGCCTATCACCACGCAATGCTTACCTGTAGTATCTATATTATAATGCTCCAGCATCAGCAATATGCCATAGGGTGTAGCCGGCAGAAAGCCCGGTTGCCCCAGCAGCATCTTACCCTGGCTGATAGGGTGGAAACCATCCACATCTTTCTTAGGGTCTATATTGTTGATGATGATATCGTCGGATATGTGCTTGGGCAGGGGTAGCTGCACCAGTATGCCGTTCACCTCGGGGTCGGCGTTTAGTTTTTTCACCACTTCCAGCAGTTCGCCCTCGGTAATGCTGGCCTCCAGCCTGATGAGCGTAGAGCCGAAGCCCAGTTCTTCGCAGGTGCGCACTTTAGAGCCTACATAAGCTTCGCTCGCAGGGTCGTTGCCTACCAATACGGCTGCCAGGTGCGGCGTTTTACCTCCGCTGGCCTTCATGGCTGCGGCTTCTTCTTTTATCTGTGCTTTTATATGTGCGGCTACGGCTGTGCCATCCAGTATTTGCATGGGTGCAAAGATAGCCCGAATTGCAGGCATGGAAAAACGATTTAATGCCAACTCCATCTTTTCGGCACATTCTTTGCCATTTACACAATATTGCCAAACACATTTTATGAAGAAAACCCTACTCCTTCTGGCGCTGCAATGCACAACCTTAGCAGCTTTTGCCAAATTGCCGGTCAAATTTGAAAGTTCGCTGGGTGTTGGATTGTATAACTACATTCATGCCGCAGGCAATGTTGATCCCGGGCCCGACTGGAAAGGCTATCCGCTACCACGCGGCGGCTCGGCATTCCAGGTGTTTACCAACAATGGCTTCGTTGCCTTCAATCGCCTGCATGCCAATATCGGCCTCGGCTATGCCAACTACGATGGGGTTAATGGTGGTCTCGCAATGGCCAACCTCGCATTCGATATACTTACCAAACCCAAACTCACGCCATTTGTATATGCCAATGCAGGCTACAGCCATGTGTGGAACCAATACTCCGGCGGCACAGGCAGTGAGGTGTTTGAGCTGGGCCTCGGCGGCAGGTATAAACTCCCTGGCAAGCATGCTGTTTTCCTGAGCGGAGGCAGCATGGTGCAGCATCTCAATTTTTATCTGGGTGTTAAGGCTGGCTTTACATTTTAGATAGCTAACTTACAGTTATACAATTTCTATTATGAGGTTTCCGCCGTTGTTGGTGTTCTTCACCAACAACGATGTAAAACATTACCAAAATGAAACTATTCATAACCATACTTCTCTCTGTGCTGAGCTTTACCATGCAAGCGCAGGAGTTTGCGCCCAAAGGTGCTGAGTGGACCTACAATACCTACAGGGGTATTTTTCGGGCTACGGTCGATAGGGATACGGTAATCAATGGCACATTGAGCAGGGTGGTAGCACATACGCCTCATGTAGATACGTTCTGGGCACGCCTAGGCTTCCCGCTATACGATATTGCAGACCTGTATGTGTACAACAATGCCGATACCGTGTTTGTATACAACAGCTTGTTCAATAAATTCACCCCGCTCTACGTGTTCAATGTGAGCGAAGGAGATACGGTTTGCCTGCCTGTGCTGCCATCGTTCACAGGCTCATTCAATGGTACGCTGCATGACAGCACTTTCTGTGTCATTATCGATTCCGTAAGAAATATACAGTATCAAACTACCCTGCTGAAAACCATTTATACCCACGCTTGGGATACCGGGGGCATACAGCATTTGAAGTATGATGTATATTCTGAAAAATTAGGCAACCTAAGTAGCGGCTTGATGCCCCGTTGCATACGGTGTATATACCCATTGTCAGAAAGTGTTGCAGAGCCCTGGGATATACGCTGCTATAGCGATAACAACTTTGCTGTAAAGCTGGTGCAGGAAGATTGCTATAAAGGCATCCGTGTTTCAGTGCGTGCTTCACCTTCATCGCAAAACATATCATTATACCCCAACCCCGCTACCGACGAAGTGCATATCAGTTTTGGTACGGTGATGAATGGCGCAGCAGTGCAGTTGCTCGATATGCGCGGTGCTATTATATCCTCGCAAACCATCAGCAGTCAGTCCTCAACATCATTTAGCCTGCAAGGCTTGGCAAATGGTATGTATCTGATAAGGGTAACAGATGGCCGATCCGATGCCATATACCGCAACTTTATCATTGCTAAATAATCGGCTCAAATGAAACGACTCATCACTATTATCGTTTCCTGTATTTGTATGGGATTAGTTTCGTGTAATGGATATGATCCCGATAAAACTGCTCATTCTATTTCGATGGCAGATTACGATGCCTTTCTGCTATTGCAGCCCTACACTAACGTAGAGCAGATAAATAAAAAATTGAACCTGGATTTGTTTGCAGTAGAAAAAACCGGAATAGAACGGAGAGATGATATTTATGTACTGTGTTTGCTGAAGGATAGAAAGTTGGATGCATGCTACGAATTACCACGCAGTGATTTTAATTTTGACGGGCTAAAACCTACTGATACAGTATACGTTAGGACGGGGAAGCTAATGCTAGTTAAGAGAGACAGTGTTTATTACCTGCAGCTACAAGCGAAAAAGTCCAGCAATTTGTAACAGAATATCACAACGGCTACACTGTATGATTAGTGATATGGTGTTTGTAAGAAAGAAGTAAATTGAAAATATGATAAATAATTTTTCAGAGAAGCATGAAGGCAATATGCCTATAAGAGTCTTACAATACAATTTGATACACCAGTTCGAAACCCTTAACTCGGACTTTTTAGAATTGACTAAGAATCTTATGAAAAAAATAGGATTGGACAATGGTATTGGTTATAAAATTGATGAAGAAGAAATCAAAGTACCCTTTGTTATTTTCAATAAAATCAATTTACAGGAAACTTTCCTTTCTTATGTATGGTGTATATCGTATAGCATTTCAGTGTTACATGATGAGGTCGTAGTGAAACAATCAAAGAATGATTACTATAAAAACAATAATGAAGTTATTAATGATGAATTAGTAAGTAAGGCAAAAGAAGTATGGGTTTATGCAATGTCGCTTATAAAAAATTATTCAGAATGGTCATTAGAACTACCTAATCCTGAAAGATATTTACCTGAGGATGCAGTGATAATAGAACGAACGAATGGTTTATACCTAAGCGCGATGAAATTTATATTAGCACATGAGTTTGCTCATATCGAACTTGAGCATGCAACTATCGCTGATGATAATGTTGATCCAAATGCTCTTTCTATACGTTTGGAACGTGAGGCTGATAGGCGAGCATTTGAATTAAACCTGGCAGGTATAACCGAAGAGAATAGAGTAACGGTTATAATGGGTATTTTAACAGGTTTATGTAGCATACTTTTTTTTAAAAGTACAACGCGTGAAGAAGCATATCCTGATGTCGATGAGAGAATTGACTCAATTATTGAAATTGTTAATCCTGAGCCACAAGATCCTATGTGGAGCTTCGCAACTTTAGCATACAGATTATGGGATGAATATTACACTACAGGCTTAATTTGGATTGCTGGTTTAGAATCGCCTAGAGAATTATATTACTCTGTTAAAGAACAGGTTAAAAGAAATTATTAATAGCATTTTTAAAATAAAATTATTATATTTGCTATTAATAAAATTATCAAAGATGAACCCTATCAATCCACATACCCCACTGGCGCAGCCGGACATTTATCATCCCTCCTTATTTAAGGAGTGAGTGAGGGTGGTTGTAACAATACCACCCCTCCTGGCCAAGGAGGGGACGGGGGAGGTGACCACGCGACATGGAAATAATCACACAATACCCTCAAACCGCCACAACGGGGAGAAGTGGGAATCTGACAAAAAACGCAACAAAACGCAACCATTGTCGCATAAGGGTTAGTCAAGCGATTATGCCGTAAATTGCCCTGTCCAATAAGTAAAACACATGCAAGCTAAAGAGATCATACAAGCCATCGAAGCCTACGCCCCCCTCCAGTACCAGGAAAGCTACGACAATAGCGGCCTGCAGGTAGGCGATGCCAATGCGGAGGTAAAAGGCGTGCTCTTGACCTTGGATGTTACCGAGGCCATTGTACAGGAGGCCATACAGCGGGGTTGCAATATGATCGTGGCACACCACCCGCTGATATTCTCAGGCTTAAAGCGCATTGCCGGCCGCAACTATGTAGAGCGTGTAGTGCAGCAGGCCATCAAGAATGATATCATCATCTACGCAGCCCATACCAACCTCGATAACGTACACAATGGCGTTAACGCCAAAATAGCTGCCAAACTCAGCCTCAAGGATACCACTATCCTCAGCATGATGCCTGGCACCCTGCGTAAGCTATATACCTACGTGCCCATTGCCGCTGCCGATAAAGTGCGCGATGCCATGTTCGGCGCCGGAGCTGGGAGCATAGGTGCCTACCGCGAGTGCAGCTACAATATGGAGGGTAACGGCACTTTTCGTCCCGGCCCCGATACCAACCCATATATTGGTACCCCCAATGGCCCTCGCCAAAATGTACCCGAGGTGAAAATAGAGGTGCTGTTAGCCACCCATAGCGAACATGCGGTGCTGCGGGCTATGAAGACTGCGCACCCATACGAGGAGGTAGCCTACGATATCGTTCCGCTCAGCAACGTAAACCAGGAGCTGGGAGCAGGTATGATAGGCACCCTGCCAGAGGCTATGGAGCTGCAAACCTTCCTCGGCTTTCTGAAAACACAAATGAAGGTAAATTGCATACGTTATACCGCCGATACCGGCAGGCCGATACAGAAAGTGGCCGTCTGCGGCGGTTCAGGCAGCTTTTTGCTGAAGAACGCAATGGCAGCCGGGGCTGATGTTTTCGTCACTGCCGACTATAAATACCACCAGTTTTTTGATGCGGAAGGCCGTATTGTGATAGCCGATATAGGCCATTACGAGAGCGAACAGTTCACCATTGAAATATTTGAGGATATACTTAAGGAAAAATTCCCTAATTTTGCTATCCTTTTATCAGATTTATCAACAAATCCTGTAAATTATTTTTGTTAATATATGGCTACTGTCAAAGACTTTTCGGTTGAAGAAAAACTGATCGCCGTTCTTACACTGCAAAAGATCGACTCTAAAATAGACGAGATCAAGACCCTGAAGGGCGAGCTGCCGATGGAAGTGAAAGACCTGGAAGATGAGATCGAAGGTCTGAATACCCGCCTGCAGAATATTGATGCTGAAGTAAACAGCATCAACAACTTTATCAACGCTAAGACCGAGGCCAAGAAAGAAGCCCAGGCGCTGATAAAGAAATATGAGAAACAACAAGACAATGTAAAGAACAACCGCGAGTTCGAAGCGATCAACAAAGAGGTTGAGATGCAGGAGCTGGAGGTGAAACTGAACGATAAGCACATCAAAGACGCCAACTTCGAGCTGAAAGAGCGTGCTAATCAGCGCCACACTACCGAAGAGAAGATAAAAGACGTTGAAGAAGCACTGGCCGGCAAACGTGCCGAGCTGGATAAGATCATCAACGAAACGGTGAAGGAAGAAGAAGTGTTGAACGCAAAATCAGAAGAAGCTAAAGCTAAAGTAGATGCACATCTGCTGATGGCTTATGAGCGCATCCGCAGCAGCTACCGCAACGGCCTGGCTGTAGTGCCTATCCACAGGGATTCTTGTGGTGGTTGCTTCAACGTTATCCCGCCTCAGCGCCAGAGCGAGATCCGCCAGCACAAAAAAGTGATCGTATGCGAGCATTGTGGCCGCATCCTGGTAGATAGCGACCTGAAAGAAGCTACCGATAAGAAATAATCTCTTACTGACATTTATATGAGAATGGGCTTATGATTTCATGAGCCCATTTTTCTTGCATCAGTGTTGCGTCATTGTTGTGTAATTGTCATTGTTATGTAGGTTGGGCGTGTTGTTATGCAATAGTTCCATTTGTCATGCGTTATATCTAAAACCATGACAAAGTGTAGATTTTGGGCATATCTGTGTCATTTGTTTGTCATGGTGAAGAAACATATTTCTTTTTGTAAAAGGACTTTGTTAAATTTATATTAACCACTATCGATAAAACTAAAAAAAGCCACATCTATGAAATATATTTACCTATTGGCTTTAGCGGCATTAACCGCTACAAATACACTGGCACAAGACAGGGGTACCGCCTTTGTAACAGGTACCGTTGAGTTTGACAATAAGTTTCCGCATTTTGTAAACAGGCATAAGAATAATAATGCAGGGCAAACACAACCCCAGCGCCTTGTAGGTAGAACATATGCGTCGCACGATGGAAGTAACTTCGTCACAAAAGATTCAGCGATCTTCATGTTTAATAATTCACGTGGTGGTGTGCCTGATGTTGATAATCCGATGGATGATGAGAGCATTTTGTTTGATGAAAGCATAGCGTATAGCAATGAGAACGGCACAGGCTTTCAGCCGATACAGCGTCGTAAGCAGACATATAATTCATCAGATAAGGTGCATATACTTACCTACGGCTCATGGCGTGGAGCTTCTTCTGTATGGTTCGATTCGCTGAGGTACGTATACCGGTATGAGAATGACAAGATGGTAGAGTCTGGCATGGAGATACCTTTTAATGGCAATGGCTGGGTAACGCATGTTACATCGCTAATGGTGTACAATGGTAATAAGGTAGTAGAGATGAATGCTACCAACTATAAAATGAAGTTTGAGTATGATGCCTCAGAGAATCTGGTATTGTTTACAGATGCGCAATGGGATGCAACTGCAAGTGCATGGGTGAATAAAGAGCGCAGCACATATACTTACGCAGGCACGGAGATGGTATCGCACAATAAGGAAGTCTGGGATGCGCAAGCGGGACAGTGGAAATTTGAACGACGTAAAGAATACGCTTACAACGGCAACCACGTAACCAGCATTGTAGAGTACTATTATGCACAAGGCAGCTGGCAGCGCGATATTAAACGCCTCTACAGCTATACCAACAATAATGATAAAGATGTAGAGACCATCCAAACATGGAACCCTGCAACAAATACATTTGTGAACAGCAAGCAGGTAGTATATAAGTATAACAATTACTTTATGCCTACAGCTATTACCGACTATACCTGGGATAAGGGTATGGCTGGCTGGACCCACATAATGGGTGATAAAGAGTATACATACTATTATGAGGCTGTATTCCCATCATCAGTAGCCAAAACGAATCTTGAACCTAATACATTGAGCATATACCCGGTGCCTGCCGCCGCCAATGTAAACATTGATGTAAACTTTGGGCAAGTTCAGCAGTCAAACATTAGCCTGCACGATATGAGAGGTGCAATAGTGCGCCAGTGGAGCGAGCCTGCAACTAACACACTGCATAAGCAGCTGGATGTGAATGATATACCCGCCGGTAACTATTACGTTACCGTTTCTACAGCAAAAGAGCGCTTAACCGGCAAGCTGGTTGTAGCACGCTAAATAATATTTCATACTTGGTTTTTTTGGTGGCACCTTCCTTTCAGGAGGTGCTTTTTTTATGATATTGTATTATTTTTAGTGACTGCTAAAGCTTTTTTGACAATGAGAAATCTGATCGTGTTCTTATTGGTTCTGCAGGGTTTCGTAGCGCAGGCACAGGTTGATGAAGATGCAGAGCCTATGTTAAAGCCTCGTATCCTGGCACTGGATACTACGTTGTCGGTTGCCAATCGTTTCAATGATGAGATAGGAAAGGCTGTGCCGGGCTATAAATTGCTCTTTACTGATAATAGCAGGAGCAAAATAATAAAGCAGATATACAAGACGGATAATAATGAAACCTTGCGGCTTGAGTATAAATACAGTACCGATGGCGGAGATATGGAAGAAAATGCCGGCAAGCCCGTAGTAGTATACCAGCGTATAAGCGCAGATGCAGAGACCATGGCAGGTATATACAACTATCTTTTTGATACTAAAATAACAGGAGCGCAGATGGCAACCCTGGCCAGTACCAATAACGAGATCTTTTATAAAGGCAGGGTGCATCAGATGATAATTGAGGCTGATGATTACGGTCCTGGCTACTGGATGATGACTTTTTTGCCTTGATATACGTAAAAAACATATTTATAGAATCAGGAAATAAATATGTTCTCAGAATTATTTTTTCAAAGATTTACATTACCATAAATATTTTCATGTACTTTTATATGGTGCAGTAGTAATACTACTGCTGGTAATTATCAAAATAGTAAAAAATGATTAAACTTTTCGTGGGTAATCTCTCTTACAAAACTACAGGAGAAGATTTGAACCAACTCTTCAGCCAACTGGGTGAAGTATCCTCAGCATCTATCGTAATGGACAGGGAAACCGGCAGGAGCCGTGGTTTCGGTTTTGTAGAAATGCCCAACAGGGAGCAGGGTGAAGCAGCTATCTCTTCTTTGAACGAGCAAGAGTTTCAAGGCCGTAACATCACAGTGAACGAAGCTAGGCCTAAAACTGAAGGTGGTGGTGGCGGTGGCCGTCGCAACTTTGGTGGCGGTGGCAACCGTGGTGGCTACGATAACAACCGTTATTAATAACTAGTCCGATACTGAGTTAGTATTAACTTGAAGCAGCCGTTAGAGTTCTCTCGAGAAACTATACGGCTGCTTTAGGTTTTGTTTAATCCAGTTCGTACTCCAGTCGTACCGTAATTGTTGCGGTTTTGTTTTTGTTGGTGGTATTAAATGCCCCGCCATAGCTATAGTTTTCATTGCTATACTGTCCGGTTATCTGAAATACTCCCATTGAAGCTTTACGCAGATTGCCCAGGCTACTGCTTGCATTTTTAGCAATAGTTTTTGCACGTTCATAAGCATCGGCTGAAGCCTTTGCCAGCAGGTCTATTTTCAGGTCTGATAGCTTTGTATAGTAATACAACGGCTCTTGCGAACTCAATTCTATACCCGACTGTAACAGTTCTGTTATCTCTCTCGATATTTTCTCCACTTTATCGGTACTCTTCGATTGGATCTTTACCTGTTGGCGTAGTTGATATCCGTTGAAGGTGCTACCCATTTGCCGCCCATTCTGGTCGTATTGGTAGCTATACTGCTTATCGATAACTATGGATGAGAAGACGATCTCATCTTGCGCTATGCCCTGCTTGCTGAGATAGCTGCGTATTTGTTGCTCATCGTCCTTCAGGCTGGTATAGGCGTCTTTTAGCTCTATGGATGTGCGCGTATATGTTGCCGACCACACAATAAGATCTGCAGTGAAATTATACTCTGCGCTACCTACCACGTTTACCGTATTTCGTGTCTTGAATTTGTAGGTGTAAGCCTTTGATAGCAAGAAGCCTGCGATAATAATGGCTACTGCAAAAACTAGGGCTGAAATGGTGTTTTTCATGGTTTCCGATCAAAATTTAGCCTATCCTAAATTTACCCCTAAAAAATCGCCTTGCCAATTTATTATCTTTGCCCGCCAATTTGTCCCAAATCGGCAGTCTGGCAAAATAATTGACTATAGTATTGCACGATGTTTTTTAAAAAAAAGAAGAATATGACAGATAAAGCACATGAAAACGAGCAGGTAGAAGGTCAGGATAACGACAACATGTCGCAAAACGATGCCGAAGAGGCGCTGGCTAACGAGCTGAATACCGATGATAGTGTGAATGGTATGCAACACCTGGACGATAGCATGGGTGAAGATGAGGAGACCGAGAAATTGAAAAAAGAATTGGCCGAAGCTAAAGACAAATATGTGAGGCTGGTGGCTGAGTTTGATAACTTCCGCAAGCGCAGTGCAAAAGAGTATACCGAAATGAGGCAGACTGCCGGCCGCGACATTATACAATCGCTGCTGGTAGTGATGGATGACTGTGAGCGTGCTGAAAAGCAGATGGAGAAAACAACGGATATCGACCAATTAAAGGAAGGTGTTACGCTGGTGTTCAACAAACTGAAATCGACCATGCAGCAGAAAGGCCTAAAAGCGATGGAAAGCATCAATCAGGATTTTGATGCCGACCTGCACGAAGCAATAACTGAAATACCTGCACCTAGCGAAGATATGCAGGGCAAAGTGATAGACGAGGTAGAGAAAGGCTATTACCTGAATGATAAACTCATCAGGCATGCTAAAGTGGTGGTAGGTAAATAAACCTGCAGATTTTTTATCAAGATAAAAACCCGCGAGGGTAATTATGGCAAAAAGAGATTATTACGAAATACTGGGAGTAGGCAAATCGGCCAATGCTGATGAGATAAAAAAAGCCTACCGTAAAATAGCGCTGAAGTATCACCCCGACCGCAACCCTGGCGATAAAGATGCTGAAGAGCATTTTAAAGAGGCTGCAGAGGCATACGATGTGCTGAGCAACCCCGATAAAAAAGCGCGCTACGATCGCTATGGCCATGCCGGTATGGGCGGTGCTGCAAGCGGTGGTGGTGGCTTTGGCGGCGGTGGTATGAATATGGAAGACATCTTCTCCAACTTTGGCGATGTGTTTGGCGATGATGTGTTTGGTAGCTTCTTTGGCGGTGGACAAAGAGGTGGCGGTGGTGGCCGCAGGCAGGGTACGCGCGGGGCCAACCTGCGAGTGAAACTGAAAATGGACTATGCAGAGATTGCCAACGGTGCCAACAAAAAAATAAAAGTAAAGAAGTACGTGCCCTGCAATACCTGTAGCGGTAGCGGCGCGAAAGATAAAAGCTCAGTGCAGACCTGTAGCGGTTGCGGTGGTAGTGGCCAGGTGCGCCGTGTTACGCAAACCTTCCTGGGGCAGATGCAGACCGTAACTACCTGCCCTACCTGTAATGGTGAAGGCACGCAGATAACTGCTAAATGCGGCCCATGCAAAGGCGAAGGCCGTGTGTATGGTGAAGAAACACTGAACCTGGATATACCGGCTGGCGTGCACGATGGCATGCAACTGAGCATGGGTGGTGCCGGTAATGCCGGTGAGCGGGGAGGACCTTCAGGCGACCTGCTGATAGTGATAGAGGAAGAAAAACATCCACAACTAAAGCGTGTAGAGAATGATGTAGTGTATCAACTGTATCTGTCTTTCCCTGAAGTTGTACTGGGTACACAGGTAGAAGTGCCAACCATAGAAGGCAAGGCTAAAATAAAGATACCGGCAGGTACACAGGGCGGTAAGATATTCCGCCTGAAAGGCAAAGGTTTCCCTGCATTCCAGTCTTACGACAAAGGCGATGAACTGATTGAGGTGAATGTATGGTCGCCACAAAACCTGAGTGATGAAGAAAAGAACATGCTGGAGAAACTGAGTAACTCGCCCAACTTCAAGCCAGGGCCTGATGCCAAGAATATGAAGGAAGACCGCAGTTTCTTCGATAAGATAAAAGACGCATTTACGGGTTGATAGCAATATCAACCCTTTTTCTTTTTGGCATGTTGTTAGCATTTGCGCTACTTGCCCTACCAACATTTTTAGTTAGTTTGCAGCATACATGCAGTGGTTCCTCTGGCTAGTTGCCATCATACTCTCTATCGCCGCCGGCTACTGGGTTTACCGTGCCGATGTTAAACGCGCCGTACCCAAGCCATGGCTCACAGCTTTGCTGCGTGGGCTGGTAGTTTTATGTACACTGTTGCTATTACTGGCGCCAGCAATAGTCATCAATAAAAATGAAACCCGCAAGCCACTGGTAGTGCTGTTACAGGATGAGTCACGCTCTATCGGAAAAGCGTTAGGTAAAGACACCTTAGTGTATAAGAAGAGTGTAGAAGCATTGCAGGATAAACTGGGTGATGACTATAAAGTAGTTGCCTGTGGCTTTGGCGATCATACGCAGGCTGATAGCCTGTTTGGTTACAAACAGCAGGCAACGGATATTGCCACTGCACTGGCCGATGCTACAGAGTTCTATGGCAACCAGAATATAGGTGCTGTAGTATTGGCAACAGATGGCCGTTTCAATCAAGGTGCTAATCCCATATATCAGCAACTGGCACTGAATGCACCATTGTATACTGTGGGTATAGGTGATACTGCTACGCAGAAAGATCTGATAGTTACAAGAGCATCAGCCAACAAAACGGTAAGCCTGAACAGTCGTTTCGAGATAAGGGCAGAGATAGTAGCCAGCCTTTGTAATGGCTATAGCGATAATGTGCGTGTGTTTGAGAATGGTAGCCTTATAGCTGCATCGCAACTCAACATCGTAAGCGATAGGTATAGTAAAGCCATATCGTTCAATATTACTGCTGATAAGCCGGGCTTAAGGCATTATACCATTATAGCCGCGCCCGCTAATGGCGAGGTGAATATAGCCAACAACAAACGTGATGTATTTGTTGAAGTAGTTGAAGATAAAAAGAACATATTGCTGCTGGCGGCAGCACCACACCCCGATATCAATGCGATTAAAGAAGCATTGAGCGGCATGGAAAGCTATAAGCTGACCGTAAAAACAGGTGGTGAGATGCCTTCGTCGTTTAGCGAATATGCTGTAGTGATATTGCATCAATTGCCTTCCAATGCAATAAGCTTACCTGCTGCACTCACTAGCGCTAAGAAACCAAGTTGGTATATACTTGGCACGCAAACCAATCCTAACGGATTGAATATGGTGCAGAAAGCGGTAAGTGTAAATATGAGTCCTGTGTTACGCAATGTGTTTGCAGGCTATAATAGTTCGTTCAGTGCATTCACACTACCGCAGAATATGCAAGCCGTGCTGGATAAGATGCCACCGCTGTCAGTACCTAACGGCACATTCCAGGTATCGCCAACAGCTACGGTATTATTCGAGAATAAGAACAAGCAGGAGCAATTGCCGCTGTGGTTGCTACAGCAAGGCGAAACACCTAATGCAGTACTGATGGGTGAAGGGCTGTGGCGTTGGCGCATATACGAGTATAAGAACTTTAATACGCATGCTGCCGTTGATGAGTGCATCAGGCAGACAATAGCATTTCTGGCTGCTAATACTAAGGAGCGGCCATTTACTACAGAGTTGCCCAAATACATCTGGAGCGACCAGGAAGCTGTAACCCTCAACGCATACCTGCTGAATGCTAATAACGAACAGGTAAACAGCCCCGATGCTCAACTGGTGATAACAGACAGCGCAGGCCGCAAGCAGAACTTCTCGTTCGAGCGGTCTGGTAATAGCTACCGGATAAACATAGGTATATGGCAAGGCGGTACTTACAACTATGCTGCTACTACTAACTACAACGGCAAGACCTACACTAGTGCTGGTAGTTTTGTTGTAGAAAGCGTACCCCTCGAGCTGATGGAGAGCGGGGCTGACTACCCACTACTATACGCACTTGCCAATAAGTACAATGGTAGCTTTGTGCCTGCGGCTAAGGTGGCATCGCTGTACGATAGCATCAAGCTGAATACTAACATCAAACCTGTTATCCAGACTAATACTGAAGCTGTGCCGTTGGTGGACTGGAAATGGTTTTTCTTCCTGATACTGCTGCTGGCAGTGGCAGAGTGGCTGCTGCGTAAATACTGGATGGCGCAGTAAGCTTAGCCTACAGCCATGCCATGCTTAAAGGAGATACACTTCTCAGGGTATTCAGCAGCGTACTTAAAGATGAGGTTACGGATGAAGTCATTATCCTGCAATGGTTCCAGCTTGTCTTGCAGTAGTTCAACATCATCGGTAGGGTAGCCGTTGGCTATGTAGCCCATGCCGTAAAAGTTGCCTTTCTTCACCAGTATGCAGCTTTGCTCATCATCGTGTATACCCTTATCCATAAAGGCGAAGGTGGGCAGGTTTCGTTTTACCCATAGCTCGGCTTTATTAGCCCGTTTGTTATAGACTTCAACATCGTTATGTACGGTGCAGTCGGTTTGGCCTTCTATAGGTTTGCCGTCTTCGCTGCCGCATACGGCTACTTTGGCCAGGTTACACAAGCGCGGGCACAGGTCGAACTCGCTGATGAGCTGCCTGAGCCAGTGATGGCCTTCGAGCAGGGTATTAAAGGTATGCAGTGGCGTGAAATGGGGTTTGTTCTTCTCTACAGCAAAGCGTTTAAAGCCTTGCCTGTCTTCGTATACAAACAGGCCAAACTGTGCGAGGTAGCCACGCTGGCTGCGGTTGTGCCTGGGCCACAGGCGGCGTATCTCAGCACTCTCCAATATATGCGCCATCAGCTCCGTAGCACACTCTTTATAGCTGATGCGGTGTATCTCACGCAGGAAATCCTGCTTCTGCTTATTGGGCTTGTTATTAGAGAAGTGGCTCTTGACGCGCTTGTTGATATTCTTGGCTTTGCCTACGTATATCACCTTGCCGGCATTGTCGTAGAAGTAGTACACTCCTGCCAGTGGCGAGAGGTTGGCCATCTGCTCAACAGGCAGGTGTGGTGGCATGTATTGCTCACGGTTACGGCCCTTGAGCATTGATGCTACTACCTGCTCGGTATCATTAGCCATCAGCATGGTGAACAGCTGTGCTGTAGCCATAGTATCGCCACCGGCACGGTGATGATTGGCCAGGTTGATGCCTAACTGGTGGCACAGCTTACCGAGGCTATAACTACGGTGGCCGGGTATTATCTTGCGTGCGAGCCTCACGGTGCAGAGTTTCTTGGTATCGTAGGTATAGCCTGCCTCTTGCAGGTGGTGCTTTACGAACGAGTAATCGAAATTGACATTGTGGGCTACGAATACCTTATCCTGCAATAGCTCGTGTATCTGCGCTGCTACCTCTTTGAACGAAGGGGCCGTGGATACCATGGTATCGGTAATGCCGGTGAGCGACTGTATGAAGCGTGGTATAGGCCTGTGCGGGTTAACAAGTGTCTCGTAGAAGTTGATGATCTGCTTACCATCGTGTATGGCTATGGCGATCTCTGTTATACCATTTCCCAATGCATAACTCCCCGTGGTCTCTATATCTACTATGGCAAACAACATCTCTACTCTTTCTAAGATACGGCAAAGTTACGGATGATAGGGTTTCAAAATGAGAACAGGGCAGCAATTGCTACCCTGTTCGTTATACGGTTTACAACAGTCGATTAGTTGTGGCTTTCTTTGAATTTCTTTATCGCTTCCGTCAGCTTTGGTACTATCTCCATCGCATCGCCTTCAACACCATAATCAGCAGCTTTAAAGAACGGCGCATCTTTATCTTTATTAATGACAACAATGGTCTTAGAACCGTTGACACCTGCCAAGTGCTGGATAGCGCCTGAGATACCTACAGCTATGTACAGGTTAGGACGGATGGTGCCACCCGTTTGGCCCACGTGCTCGTGGTGCGGGCGCCAGTGCGAATCGGCAACAGGGCGGGAACAGGCAAGGGCAGCACCCAGGCTATCGGCCAGGTTTTCAAGAATACCCCAGTTTTCAGGGCCTTTCAGGCCACGGCCGCCCGATACTACCAGCTCAGCCTCGGCCAGAGGTACTGCACCGGTTACTTTGTTTACTTCTTTTACCGTTACGCCAAAGTCTTTATCCTCAAAGCTTACATCCAGTTTCTCAACCGATGCACTGCCTTCGCCTTTCTTCACTGGGAAGGTATTAGGCATCAGGGTAACAACTTTTATATCGCTGTTGATGTTGACGTGTGCGAACGCCTTACCAGAGAATACTGTTTTCTTTATAGCGAAGCCTTTGCTGAGGTCGGGCTGGCTAACTGCACCGGCAACCATACCTGCTTTGAGGCGTGCTGCTACACGTGGCATTACCGCCTTGCCGGTTACATCGTGCAAGCCTATTATCACTTTAGCGCCTTCTTTCTCGGCAGCGGCAGCTATTGCTTTCGCATAAGCGCGGCCATTGAGGTTATCCAGCTTAGCGTCGGCTACGTGCAGCACTTTTTGCGCACCATACAGGCCCAGTTGCTGCATTTCGCTATCGCCGGCATTGCCCAGCACCAGCGCTGTAACTGTAGTACCCATTGCCTGCGCTATGCCTGCTGCATATTGTACAGCCTCGAAAGACTTCTTCTTGAAGCTGCCTTGTTGATGTTCTGCTAAAACTAATACTGACATATGTATTGAATATTTTCGAGCCGGGATGAACCGGCAAATGTTTTAAATCTGAATTAAATAACTTTTGCGTCGGTATGCAGTGCGTTCACCAGTTCATCCAGGTTATCGGCAGTGAACATTTTTACACCTGTTTTAGCAGGCGGCATATCGTAGGCTACGATAGTGGTGAGCGGCTGTATGTCAGCAGCAGGCACTACTTTCAGTGGCTTGGTACGTGCAGCCATGATGCCGCGCATGTTAGGTATACGTGCCTCGGCCATACCCTTCTGGCAAGATACTACCAGTGGCAGGCTTGCGCTGTCGGTTTCTTCACCACCTTCTATCTCGCGCTTAACGGTAGCAGCACCGCCATCAATATCCAGTTTAGACGCGAAACCTACATAGTTCATATCCAGCAGCTCGGCCAGCATAGCGCCGATAGAGCCGTTGTTGTAGTCGATAGATTCTTTACCGCACAGCACCAGGTCGTAACCTTCGCTTTTTGCATATTCGGCTATTTGCGCAGCTACTACGTAAGGGTCGTTGCTGTCGGTATCGATACGGATGGCCTCATCGCCACCTAGCGCCAGCGCCTTGCGGATAACCGGCTCGGCATCGGCCTTGCCAACAGTTACCAGGTTCACAGTAGTGGCAGCGCCGCTTTCCTTCAGCTCGAGGGCGCGTACAAGGGCATACCACTCGTCGTAAGGGTTGATGATAAAAGTGACACCCTGCGTGCTGAAGTTGGTGTTGTTATCGCTGAAAGCGATCTTGGTAGTAGTGTCAGGTACCTGACTGATACAAACTAGGATCTTCATCAGAAGTTGTTGTTATTTATAGATAAAACAGGCGGCAAAACACCCCCTGAAACAGGCTGCAAACCTAAGCCAAATTGATGACTTAGCCGAACTTTCGGTTTATATATGCGGGAAAATATGGGTATGAGCAGGCGAGGCTTGCCGGGGGATGCAAAAATTGTTGCGTTTTGTTGCGTTTTTCCGGATTTCCCTACTTCTCCGGAGGTAAGTATTTGATTGCCAATGGGGTTGGTTTTTAAGGGTGGGGTGGGCGCAACAAGTTTAGAACGATAGGGCATTACGGTATATTTACTATAGCAAATATACGTAAAAATGTTTTAATTATGAAATTAGATATGAATTATCAGACTGTCAGGTGGGAACACCTGACAGCACGGGAAAATAGTTTAATTATGAAGTGATTTTGACTAAATGCGGTATCTGTAGCATTGTTGGTGAAGAACACCAACAACGGCGGTGGAAACACCTACAGCAAAAGAAGGCTGTAAAGTAGCAGCCTAAACCAGGAGAATGCAGCATCATTATTTAGACAATAAAGCCGTATCTTTAAATAAAGCAGTAAGGGTATATGGCAGTATTAACTCCTCCTCCTAATGCAATGGCTACATCATCGGGCTATACCTGGATGGATGCTGATGGCTGTATCATAGCTGTTGGCTCCGACCATCAACTGCATACGCTGGAGCATGCTATAGAAAATACGGAACTGATAGGGCGGCTGAAGGGTAGCGTGCGCAGGCCTTTCCTGATAGATATGACACGGGTGAAATCGATGTCGAAAGAAGCTCGGGAATACTATGCAGGGCCCGAGCCAAAGAAGAACATTACTGCGGTAGCTATACTTACCACATCGAGCGTGGGCAAGGCTGTAGCCAATTTCTTTTTGCTGCTGACCAGCCCATCGGTACCCACCCGTATGTTCACCGATTTTGCTGAAGCGAAGGCCTGGTTGCTGAAATATAAAGATGGGCCCGAGGCATTGATCGATAACGAACACCTGGTATAAACCACTACAGCGTGATGGTAAAGGTAGTGCCTACACCCTCTTCGCTTTCCACATCGATATGGCCATTCAATAGTTCTATCTGTGTCTTGGTCATATACAGTCCCAACCCTTTTCCTTCCTTATGTGTGTGCAACCTGCTGTATAGCCTGAAAAGGTTGTGGCCGTGCTTTTTGAGGTTGATGCCCATACCATTGTCGGATATGGAAATAACGGTGCGCATATCATTTTTGAAGGCCTTGATAGTGATGACAGGTGGCAGCGAGGCTGACTGGTATTTTATGGCGTTGTGCACCAGGTTGAAGACGGCGCTTTGTATATAGCTTTTGATACTGTTGATGCGATCTGCTACAGGGTCTATTAGTACTTCAATAGTTGCATTCGTATCCTCAATTTCTTTTTTAAGGCTGATGGTGACGGCATTAATTATGGTGCTGAGCAGAAAGTTTTCTTTTTTCTCGCTGAGGGTAGAGCGGGCGGATAATATGGCGTTCAGGTCGTGCAGCATAGTATCCATAGCATGGGCCGCCTGCAGTATATATCCTGAGGTCTCGTGCAGCTCATCCTGTGGCATATCGCCTTGCAGGTGTTGGGCAAGTCCCAGTATGCTGGCAACAGGAGCGCGAAGGTTGTGTGATACGATATTGTTGAATTGCATGAGCTCATCATGCCTCCGGTGCAGCTCAATTATGAGTTTTTCGCGCTCTATCTCTGCTTTTTTGCGGGCTGTAATATCGCGCGCCGATGCGTAGAATTCGCGTATCCAGCCATTGCTATCCAGTATGGGCACTATATAGTCTTCGAGCCAGATATACTCGCCGGTATATTTGTGCTTTATGCGGTATATGCGGGTGACGGGTTTTTTGGAGGAGAACATTTGTTTGGTGACGGCCTTCACATTCATTACATCATCGGGGTGCATGGCGTTAATCCATACAAACGGGTCTTTTCGTATATCCTCGATAGAGTACCCTATTGTTTTTTCGACCTGGGCGCTGAGGTAAGTAAACGTGTTTTTGTAGGGGTTGCCCTGATCGAGCGCAATAATGTAAAAGACCTGGTCGGAAGAAGTGATAAGACGGGTGACGAGCTGGCTGGTTTCGTTCAACTCAAGAGTAGTTTGCTGCTGCTCCGTTACATCGCGCGCCGAACCATAGACATGTGTTACTCGTCCTTGCTTGTTCATTTTAGGCGATACACGGTCTTCTATCCAACGGTATTGCTGCCGGGTGTGGTGATAGGTGCGGTAGGTGAACACTACCTCATTGCCCAGTAGTATTTTTTTGATCATTTCGTTGCTACGCGGCCTATCGTCGGGGTGTATGGCATTCAGCCATTTTTCGGGATCAAGTTGCAGTTCTTGCTCGCTGATGCCGATGATTTCTTTTGCACGGCCGCTCACAAAGCTGAAAGGGCTTATATAAGCATTCTGAGGGTGTATATCGCGTACGTATATGACCTCATCGATACTGCTAAGGATATTTTGCAACAATGAGCGCTGCTTCGTGATCTCATTTTTGTAATTCTCCAGCTCTTCGCCCAACATGTTGAGGCCAGCCACAACTGTGTTCAATACATCATCTTCATCAGTTACTGCAACTCTGGTTGAGAAGTTGCCACGGCTATATTCAGCCAGCATGGCAATAATGTTGTCGAGACGAGATGTAAGGCGCTTGTCCATTTTGTTATAAATGGAAAGTTATGAGGTACAGGAATATGTATGGTATAGCAAACATTTTCTAAGACATAAGATTTTTAACCCAAGCCAGGGCTGAAGGATAGTCACTAAACAACCGTGTGGGCACTGCAGGTTGGTTGAAGCCAATAAAGAAATTGCCAATAACTGTGCTTAGGGTAGTACGGGTGATAAGGGCGACTGCAGTAACATGCTCTGGCGAGCCTGTTGCGGCATACGCCTGTCTTGCCTGCCGGTCTATCGATCTTATATCCGTCATATCAATAATCAGAGGCCTTTTTACACCAATCGCAATGCTGCGCGACATACTAATGCCAATCTGGGCATCTCTAAGCGTGTGCTTATTGGTCGGTTTGTTATGAATATGTATAATATCATCTTCCAGCCAAAAGTATCCGCCCTCCGTTTCTATTGCATTTTCAGGCACTTTATATATCACATCCTCTAATTTCTTAATCAATATACAAATCTGGTAAGATGAAGTCAAATATATTAAGTATAGATGCGATTATATTCTGTATTATAACCTCAGTATGTGCGGACAGGTATAAGCTCGAAAAAATTTGGATGTATTTATTGAGCGCTGATGAAAATTGTACAAGATGAAATTGTCATTGACAGGAATGAAAAAAGCTCCAGCAGTTTCCTATGTTGAAGCCTGCAAATGCGAGAAGAAAGCGTAAACCACCTCCATCGGCTCAGTAGTAGTAATATCTAGCCCTTTCAGTTTATTTTATATGGTTCGCAGTATATTTAAGAGCAGGGCATATTTGCAAAATTGAACGTTTGGTTGACTTAGCGATTGGCTAAGGGTATCATCAGCTGAAGTTATGAAGAATACCATTGGATTTAGTAAACTATCCATCGCTTTAATGTAATCGTCCAGTACCATTTTATTCTTTTTTACAATGTATGCCACTATATAGTCTGGTGATTTCTCCTTAACTGCCATTGTGAGATTATCCGTTGAAATATTTGTACCTAGATAGTACACTTTTATATTGTTTCTTTTGAGTACATAGTATATATACAACAACGTAAGGTCATAGTGTTCATCCTTAGGTAGAAATAGAAGTGCCGACTTAGATGGGTGTGTAATATTAGTGTTCTCAATCCCAATAATTATTTTCCTTCTAATTGCGGTTACAACGAAATGCGTATTTATAGTTGTATCTCTGTATGATGTAAGATTGATCTTTTCCAGAAAAGGTAATATTACCCCATCTATAGTTTTATCTATGCCAAATAAACGGATAGCATCATCTAATACAGTTTCGAAAACATCTATATCATTTTTAAACATGCAGGCAATCAAATGCCAGACATGCCTGGTTAGCTTTGCTTCGTTTGTTGGTATGGACAATGATTTGGAATATACCTCCTCCCGTGTTAAAGCCGCGAGTTTGGATATTTTGCTACCATATTCAAGTAATGCACTTATGTGCAGTATCAGAAAGACATCGTCTAAAGTATAGTATCTTATATTGTTGCCTCGCCTGACCGGCGTAAGTAATTTAAACCGGGTTTCCCAGGTGCGGATCGTATGAGCCTTAAGACCTGAAAATCTCTCTAGTTCTTTTATAGTAAACAACCGCATTGGTAATCGTGTCTTCGTAGAACCTATTATTTGATTTCTAACTGTAAACTTCGATGATGTTTACCTCATTTCAAAAGGCCAAAATTTTGCTTAATGGGAAGGTATTAAAAGGTGTTTTACATTAAGCAAAGATGATTTGTTTGAGGTGATTTTTCTACATATTGTGTATGTAACAAACTAATTAAGCGGTACTTATGCACCGAAAATATTCAAACTGTTTAACATGGCAAATCAGTAGCAGCAGTATGGGTTAAACAAAATGGTTGGGCATACTATTTAAGCTCATCATGTATAATACTCATTTAATCTTGACTCTGAAAAGAAATAGAACTACGTATGAATACTTGTATTCTAATTATGCTGGTATTCTGTATGCTATGATACTTGGGGCAATTAAAGATACGAGTACTGCTGAGAAACTGCTACAGACAACATTTCAGAATATATGGATTGATATAGAGTGTTTTGATTCTAAACATTCTTGTCTTCTTACCTGGCTACGTAGTGTTGCAAGGGCAACTATAATACAAAACAGTTCACCTGCAATCATTAGAGACATTGATTGTGGTGATGTGCTTGGATTGGCATACTCCAATGGCTTAAGCTTAAACGATATTGCTAAACAAGATGGTATAACTACAACAACTGTCATGCTATCTCTTAGGCAGGCTGTAATGTGTTTAAGAGAAAACTAGAATTGGGATAGCAATCCAATAAAAACACCTAAGTCAAAAAAAATTATCCCAATAGCAAATCCAAACGATTTGTTAAGGCGTATATACTCTTATCGTAAACAATTAAAAATGCTTTCTCATGAAGAAAAATAGACTATTCTTGAAAAGACTGCGGAGCGGCTGCATCTTTTTGAGCATGATGGTTATGGCTCATGTCAGCTTAGCTTCGAGCCACAGAGAAGCGCCACTGATATCAAATGATCCATTGGCGGATAATACTGACCTGTATGCTTTTAGGAGTCCTGACGATCCTAATACAATTACCATTATTGCAAACTACATACCATTTGAATTGCCTGAGGGTGGGCCAAACTGGTATACATTCGGCCAAAATATTCGCTACGAAATACACATAAAGAACAATGCTTCTACTCCTGGCGATGATATTACCTATCGTTTTACATTCAGCCAGACAAATGGTGATCCTACAACGTTCTTTAATATCCGTTTGGGGCAGCAAAACATCAGGACTACCTACACTTGTGAGAAGAGCCTTGCAGGCGGCCCATTCACTACTATTCACACAGGTGGCATAGTACCCCCACCCAACATTGGCCCCCGATCTATAGAAGGAGCCGCTGGCTTAGCTGCTGCAAACTATACTACACTGATAAATAACGCTATAGCAACAGCATCAACAGGTGAGAAACTATTTTGCGGCCCAGCGGATGATCCGTTCTTTGTTGATTTGGCAGGCGCTTTTGATGCAGGTAACTTCAGGCCTGAAGGCAATACGGTTAACCCAACTAAAGACGGCCTTGCCCGTTTCAATGTACATAGCATAGCTATTAAGGTGCCGATTGCAATGTTGCAAAAGAATGGTCAACCCGTGAGTGCTGCTGTTAATATCCTTGATCCCGAGTATGTGATTGGTGTTTGGGCATCAGCCAGCCGCCAGGAAATAAAAACACTGAATACCGGTGGCACTGATTCTTATTCAGGCAATTGGGTGCAGGTATCACGTATCGGTATGCCACTTACAAATGAAGCGGTAATACCTGTGGGTCAAAAAGATAAATGGAATGCGACAACACCATACAATAACAACGACCTGCAATTTGCACCATTCTTTAAAAATCCTGAATTGGCCCTTTACATGGACAATTCACAGTTTGGCCCGGCTGTGCCTGCACTACAAGGCTTGCGCATCCAGAAGGCATCATTGGGTACCTATGATTTCAGAAATGGAAAGCCTGGTCTGTTTCCTTTGAAAGGTACAGCAGCTGTTGCAGGCACTGCATTGGACGATGCAATATTCGGTACCATACTACTGCCGGATAATGCCAGTCCTCGTGCGGTTGACTTGTTGCCAATATTCTATACAGGTGTCCCTAACATGGCGCCCTATCAATTGGCTACAGGTAAAAATGGTAACCCATTAGCAGCAGGTAAACCTTTTATGAACAACTTCCTTCCCACACTGGGTGATATGCTTCGTTTGAACATGGCCGTACCTGTTACACCTCGCAATGATCCAAAGTTCAGCTCGCTGGGTATCATTAGCGCGGCAGTGCTGGGCTTGACAGATGCCGCATACAATACAAATGCCAACCTTGAGTTCATACCTAATATGGATGGCTTTCCTAACGGTCGCAGGCTGGAGGATGATGTAACTACCATTGAGTTGCAAGCTGTATCTGGTGTTGCACTAGCTGCAATCGGTCTTTGGTATGATGACTATATACCCGCATCTTCTCCAAGCCCTGTAACACCTCAGCTGGGCAATGTACTAGGCTTTACAGCAGGGCCTACAACCAATGACACAACATTTAAAACCGACTTCCCATATGTACAGAATCCATGGAGAGGTTATGACTACACGCTTAGAGCAAGATTTTAATTACACGGGTAAAACTTAAAAAGTATGAAAAACATTATAAATAAACTTTTAGTGGCATCTGTGGCTTTATTAATGCCCGGCATGTACGCTAATGCTTCTTCTCACAGAGAAGCTCCGCTTATATCGAATGATCCACTAGCTGATAATACTGACTTGTATGCCTTTAAAAGCCCTTGCGATGCAGAGAAGATCGTATTGATAGCCAACTACATTCCTTTCGAGCACCCTGCTGGCGGCCCTAACTGGTATACATTCGGCCCTAACATCCGTTATGAAGTGCATATTGACAACAATACTGCTACTCCTGGCGATGATATTACTTATCGATTCACCTTCACGCAAACGAATGAGGATGCAACTACATTCTTTAACATCCGTTTAGGTAAGCAGAACATCAAAACTACCTACACTTGCGAGCGTAGCCTGGCTGGTGGTCCGTTCACTGCTATCGTTACAAATGGTATAGTACCACCTCCGAATATAGGCCCACGTTCAATAGAAGGTGCAGTAGGATTAGGTGCAACTTCTTACAATGATCTCATTACACAAGCTGTAGCAACAGCTACTACTGGTGAGAAGATATTCTGCGGCCCGATGGATGATCCATTCTTTGTTGATCTGGGTGGTGCATTTGACCTGGGCGGTTTCCGTACTGCTGCGGGTGGTGCACGTGATGGCCTGGCAAAATTCAACTGCCACTCCATCGTAATAGAGGTACCTGTGTCAACGCTTCAGAAAAATGGTCAAACAGCTGCGGCTGCGGCCAATATCCTGGATGCTGATTATGTGATTGGTGTTTGGGCATCAGCCAGCCGCCCCCAGATCACTACATTGGATGCAACTGGTGCCGGTAACCCACCTACTACTTCAGGACCTTGGGTACAAGTATCACGCCTGGGTATGCCGCTTACTAATGAAGCTGTTATTCCTTTAGGTGATAAAGATAAATGGAACCGTACTAATCCTTATACAGGTGATGGTGATTACGTGCCAAGTTTCCGTAACCCTGAGCTGGCTTTGTATATGGATGACTCTCAGTTTGGTACTGCTGTGCCTGGCCTGTCAAGCCTGCGTATTCAAACAAATTCTTTAGGCAGTTTTGACTTCCGCAATGGCAAACCTGGATTGTGGCCGCTAAAAGCTAACCAGGTTGCTTTATTAGGTACAGCCCTTAGCGATTTGAGCTACGGCACCGTATTGTTACCTAATAACAGTAGTCCACGTGCTGTAGATATACTGCCTATATTCTATACAGGTGTGCCTAATATGCGCCCGTATCATCTTGCTACCGGCAAAAATGGTGATCCGCTTGCTGCCGGTAAACCTTTTATAAACAACTTCCTGCCTACGCTATGCGATATGCTGCGCTTGAATATGGCTGTACCTGCTACGCCACGCAACGATCCTAACTTTAGCTCACTGGGTATTGTGCAAGCAGCTGTGTTAGGTCTTACTAACCCAACGTACAATGGTAGCACTGCACTTCAGTTTATCCCTAACATGGATGGCTTCCCTAACGGACGCCGATTGGAAGATGATGTAACTACTATCGAATTACAAGCCGTATCTGGCGTGGCATTGGCTGCCATCGGTCTTTGGTATGATGACTACACAGGTGGCCCTAACCCTGTAACTATAGACCTAACCGATGTATTGAGCTTCAATGCCGGTGTTACTAAAAATGACACTACATTCAGGGCTTGCTTCCCGTATCTGCAAAACCCATGGAGAGGCTTTACAGGTGGCGAATACGTAGGTCCGAATTCTGTGAAAGAGCTTGGCTATTCTGCCCCGCTCGCTATCATGAGTGCATATCCTAATCCATTTAAAACTGAGGTTACCTTTAAGTACAAAATGACTCAGAAAGGTACTGTACGCATACAGGTGTTGGATATATCCGGCCGTCTCGTTAAGGTAATTGACGAGCACGTAAAAATGCCAGGTGACTATACCGCACAGTGGAATGCCCGCGACCTGTCTAACGGCAACTATTTTGCTCAGATATCAGTAAACGATCAAAAGTTGAATACTGTGAAACTGGTAAAGGCAGGCCAATAATCTGTTCAGAGAGTGGTGTTGAGCGGGAAGTATTTTATACTTCCCGCTCTGTTTTTAAAACCTAAACATACTTTATTCCGTATATCACTGAACAAAGTATAACTTATACATCTAATAAACACATAGCTATGCAAAAATTTACTTCTATTATATCGGGTGGCATATTACTTACGCTGCTAAGTTTTTCCATAGTTACAACTTCATGCGGCGACAGTAGCGAGAGTAAGGAAGAAACTGCTGCTATGCAGGACGAATCAGGCATACCTGCATTGTTGGAACGTAAAGGGGATTTAGCTAAAGCCTCAGAATGGGAGAAGACAAAAAGCAAGGTCGCCGAACTTAAGGAGCGAATACAGCAAGATCCGAAAAACATTAAAGCACGTTTGCAACTTGCTACTATTTATATGTCTGAAGCAAGGGTGACTGGTAATTCTTATTACTATCAGGCTACTATAAAAATACTGGATGGTGTGATTGCAATTGATCCTAATAATTTTGAAGCATACACTTATAAAGCTTCTGTAGCTATGTCGCTGCACCGCTTTGCAGATGCTAAACAACTGGCAGAAAAGGCAAGAAGTATTAATCCTGAAAATGCATATGTCTATGGTGTTTTAGTAGATGCTAATGTTGAGCTCGGTAATTATCAGGAAGCTATTGCGATGTCTGACAAAATGCAGGTGTTAAAGCCTTCACTTGAGGCATATTCAAGGGCGTCTTATTTAAGAGAGATCTATGGTGATTATTCGGGCTCAATAAATGCGATGAAACTTGCTGTGCAAGCTGGAGCTATGGGTTCGGAAAGTGCAGAATGGGCTAGGGTGACGTTAGGTGACTTACAACTTGCAACCGGCCATGCCGATAGTGCACAAATGTTGTATGAAACCTCATTGGCTGCCCGCCCCAATTTTCCAAATGCTGAAATGGGACTTGCCAAGGTTTGGAAAGCAAGGAAAAATTATGACTCTGCTATCGCACATACTGAAAATGCAATACGCATTGTAAGTGAATCCGGCTATGTGTCATTCCTGGGAGACTTATACGAGTTGAAGGGTGATAAAGAAAAATCAGCAGAGATAAGAAAAGATGTGGTAGATCTTTTGGAGGACGGCGAGAAAAATCAGCTGGAAGGTACACTGATGAAACATAACGGCAATAGGGAACTTGCACAGGCCTATATGAATGCTGGTGAGATTGATAAGGCATTGCAGTTTGCAAAGAATGATCTTGAACTTCGCCCTGCTAATATTGATGCAAATGAACTGGTGGCATGGCTGTATTACATGAAAGGGGATTATGCAAATGCCAAAACACACGCAGAAAAAATGCTGGCAACAAATACACAAAATGCTAACACGCTTTATAAGGCGGGGGTAATATATACAAAGGCCGGCGACGTTTCAAAAGGCGCAGTGTATACCCAGAAGGCAAAGGCAATCAATAACAATATCGATCCGAAGATTGCTCTTGCTTCAAAATAGATGCTGCATTGCTGTATGAAAAAGATTCTGTTTCTTCTGTTATTCATTTTAGCATGCGCTTCAGCGCATGCACATACCATAAATTATCAGCTTGATAAAGTAAGTGATGGCGAAGTATTTTGGAAATATCTTTTAATAGGATTTGAACATATTATACCCTTAGGGGTAGATCATATCTTGTTTGTAATGTGCGTTTTCTTTTTGAACACAAATATCAAGCAGATCATTGCACAAGCCTCCATGTTCACCCTTGCTCATTCTATAACCTTAGGACTGGCCATGTACGGTGTAATAGACCCACCAGGCAATATAGTTGAACCCATCATTGCAGCATCAATAGCTTTTCTGGCTATTGAGAATATCTTTTATACCAGGGTAAAGCCTTGGCGTATGATCATGGTGTTTTTGTTTGGACTCGTACATGGCATGGGTTTCGCCGGTGCCCTATCTGAACTTGGGATGCCTAAATATGCTTTTGCTAACGCGTTAATAGCATTTAATGTGGGTGTAGAGTTTGGACAGATCGCGGTGATACTCGTTATGTTCCTGCTAATAGCAAAGCCATTTTCCAAGAAAGTGTGGTATCGCAAAACCATAGTTATACCAGCATCTGTTATCATTGCGCTTGTTGCTGGCTATTGGACTGTAGAAAGAACTTTCTTTTAGAAGTTTACAATTGTTAAGGTTTCGCAAACCAAAGTTCTAATCTGGTCGTACATATTGTTCTAAGCACACACTTATGAAAGCAATATGTACCCGGTTATCTCTGACATTCATCGCCATTTTAATCTCTTTATCGGCTTACGCACATACTGGAAGCGTAAAAGGAATAGTGAGAGATGAAGCTACTAACAAACCTGTTGAAGGCGCCAGCGTTCACATAAATGAAACCAATCAAACAGCCACAACAAATGCTTTTGGCGTGTTCTTCATGAAAGGTGTTAAAGAAGGCGCATACACTTTGACTATTACCTATGTAGGATTTGATCCTCATGAAGAAACAATTACTGTAGAGGACGGTGTTACCTTTGAATTTTCAACAAAACTCAGGTCAACAACTGTCAATTTAGACGGAGTAACAATAAATGCTGACAAAGCATTGCTGCATAGCTCAGTGAGCGGTCTTGATCTCAAAACAAGGCCAGTTAATACTACACAAGATATGCTACGCCTTGTACCCGGATTATTTATTGCGCAGCATCAGGGGGGTGGTAAAGCTGAACAGATGTTCCTTCGTGGTTTTGATATTGATCACGGTACAGACGTAAATGTTAGTGTGGATGGCATGCCGGTTAACATGGTTTCACACGCACACGGACAAGGCTACGCTGATTTGCATTTCGTATTACCTGAACTAGTAGACAAAATGGATTTTGGTAAAGGCCCTTATCAAATAGACAAAGGAAATCTTGCAACCGCTGGTTGGGTTGAATTTAAAACAAGGAATTACCTTGATAATAGCTTTGTAAAACTGGAAGGTGGCAATTTTGGTTATGCGCGTACTGCCGTTGGGATTAATATATTGGACAATAAAGAAAGCAACCAAAACGCATACGTAGCTGGTGAATACTCATATAATAAGGGATATTTTGATGCACCGCAGGATTTTAACCGCATAAACCTAACGGGCAAATACAGCACACGTATCAGCAACACAAAACTCTTTAGTGTCACATTATCTGGCTTTCGCAGCAACTGGGATGCCTCTGGGCAGATACCTGAGCGTGCAGTAGAGAATGGTAGTATTTCAAGATTTGGCGAGATAGAAAAGGAGAACGGGAAAACCAGCAGGTACAATTTAAATCTTCAGTACTCACAAACTATCAGTGATCATAGCAATTTCAAGACCAATCTTTATACTGGATACTACGACTTTGAACTATACTCAAACTTTACATTCTTCCTTAAAGATTCTATAAATGGCGATAGAATCCGTCAGAAGGAGAAGAGGTTTTTAGCTGGATATAATGCCGACTATACTACAGATTATACACTGGCAGGTTTGAAGGCAAGAACACAAGCCGGCGTAGGGGTACGTTTTGATAATAGTATGGATAATGAATTGAGTCATGTGCAGTTTAACGAAACTACGCTACAACAACTGGCCAATGGTGACGTATATGAGACTAATATGTTTGCATATATAAATGAAAGTATTTACCTGACACCGCAACTGGTGCTGAATGCCGGCACCAGGTTCGACTATTTTATTCATACTTACAATAATCAGTTACCTACTGATATGAGTATGAAAACCTTTAATGCTAATACCTTTAGTCCAAAGGTTGGTTTGTACTATAACTTCAGTAACAATGCACGTATTTATGCTAACTATGGTACGGGCTTTCATTCTAACGACACACGTGTAGTTGTAGCGCAACAAGCAGCTACGATCCTTCCCAAGGCTCATTCTTTTGATTTGGGAGTAGGCCTGAAGCCATTTAAGAAACTATTACTGTCGGCAGCTGTATGGCGTTTAGACCTGCAACAAGAGTTCGTATATGTAGGTGATGAAGCGGTAGTAGAGCTCTCTGGGCCTACCAGGCGCATGGGTATTGATTTTTCTGCACGCTATGAGATATTGAAATGGCTGTATGCTGATGCAGATGTAAACTACACGCATGGCAGAGCTATACAGGAACCTGAAGGTGCGGATTATATTCCATTAGCTCCGGTATTTACATCTATAGGAGGCTTGACAGCTAAGTTAAAGAATGGCTTTTCTGCTGGCATACGTTACCGCTATATGGCAGACAGACCAGCTAACGAAGATAACTCTGTGATAGCTCATGGCTATAATGTATTTGATGCTACAGTGAATTATAGCCGTAAGAGGTATGAATTCGGCCTGCAAGTGCAAAATCTGTTTAATGCTGAATGGAACGAAGCACAGTTTGATACAGAAACGAGGCTCAGGTATGAAGCAGCTCCTGTATCTGAAATATGTTTTACGCCTGGTACGCCGTTGTTTTTTAAGTTGTCTGCCACCTATAAATTTTAGGTTAAGGTGATTCATACTTTTCCATGCATAATCAGATAGAAAGTAGTTAGTAGAACTTATGTCCTATAGAATGTGAGTTGCTATATGGCTGTGATTTTTAAGTTTCCAATAAATTCTTCTGAAACGTCCATAAGACGAATTAATTTGGTTTGGGGATAACCTTACCTGTTCGCATTTTGTCGATAATTTGAAAAAAATATAAACAGACAAAAAACTAATACTTTTTAAAGAAGTATAAGAGTCAGCCAGTCAGATTTGTTTGTGCTTCCAAACAGTTGCGAGGTGTCGCGAAAACTGTTATCACTATATCCCATTTGCTACTCTATTGGCAATATGGCCTAACCAACGAGCTAACTACATAAAAATCAAAAAGCCTTGCTAATTAGATTAGCAAGGCTTTTGTGACATTGGTTGTGGTGTGGGCCGGGATCGAACCGGCGACACATGGATTTTCAGTCCATTGCTCTACCGACTGAGCTACCGCACCATTCCCTTTTGGGATTGCAAAAATAGGATTATAAATGAGTTCTCCAAAAAAAAGAGTGATTATCTATTGTTTTACAATGCGTTTTGTGGCAGAATGGTTATCGTTGCCTGTTAATTTTATATAATATATGCCGTTTTGCAGGTGGGCAATATCAATACTGTGGCTGCTTGTATTGAAATTTCCGCTATCGCAAATCTGCCCCAGCGTATTGCAGATGCTGTATTGCACATTTTGACCCGCCATGTTTTTTGCAACAATATGGATAGTATTATTGGCAGGGTTGGGGTAAAGATTGAAACCAAGGTTGTTGGTTAGTTTGCTTACGTTGGTGTAGCTGGGGTCGTACAGCTCGATGATCTTATCGGTTTTGCTGCCGCTGCCCGATGAGGGTGAGTTGCTGGTAGAAATATAAATAGCACCATCTGGTGATACACACAGTGCGCGCAGTCGGTCGCCACTCACTACATTGATAGTGCTGGAGCTAGTTACATCATCAAGTGTACTATTGAGTTTCAAACTATACAGCGTTTCGTCTTTAAGCGTAGCCATAATAATAGACTTTTGCAGGCTGGGAAACATAGGATGATCGTAATATGCGATATCTGAAACTGCCAGTGTAGGTGTCCACGCTTCGATGGGTTCTTTTACATTGTTTGTAGTGCAGAAAGTTATTTCAGCTGAGGTATTGCAATAGCCTTCTACGTTAGGCCAGCCATAGTTGCGGCCTTTTTCAATAATGTTCAGTTCGTCATCGTTGTTAGGGCCATGCTCCGATTGGTAAAGCTTACCATTAGCATAATCCATGCCTTGAGCGTTGCGGTGACCGGTTGTCCATACATAGCTGGCAGGGTCGGGGTTGTCGGATGGTATGCTGCCATCCAGGTTCATACGGAGTGTCTTGCCGTTTATGTTGTTTGGGTCTTGCGATACGCTGGTGACTGTAGCATCGCCGGTGGTAGCTATCAGTTTACCATCTACTATTAGCAGCCTGCAACCGTTGTGGAAGTTGGCGCCATCAATATTATCCAGCAGTATTTGAGGGCTGGTAAGTACGCCGCCACTATAGGTGTATTTTACAATACGCTCTTTATAGTCGCTACCGCCCTGCATATAGTTGTAGGCTACAAATACCTCGGGGGTATTAGTGAAATCGGGGTGCAATGCCAGCCCCAGCATACCACCTTCGCTCAGGATGCTGGTGTTGGTTTCGTGATATAATGTATCCAGATCGCTGGTAACGGGATCGAGGCGGCAGATGTAGCCATTCTTTTGTGTGAACCAGATGTGGTCATCAGGTCCGTATACCAGTTCCCAGGGTATAAAGAGGTTATCAGCTATCACACGTGTAGTCATTTGGGCACTGCCATATACAGGCAATAATAGGGTGATGTAGAGTAACAAACGTTTCATGAGCGTAGTGTTTAAATAAAGATACGATAATGGAATGCACAGGCTTGCAGCTAAGGCGTTATTTTTACCGCATGGATATAGCCGCATTCTCAAGTGCATTTATAGAACAGTTGCAGCAAACATCGTACCTCGAGTGGATAGCCTCAGGCTTTGGTGTGGTAAGTGTGCTGCTGGCCAGCAAAAACCATGTATGGCTGTACCCTACGGGAATCGTGAGCACTGCGTTATACATTTATCTTATGGCTAGTGGTGGCTTGTATGCTGAGTCGGCGCTGAATGCTTACTACCTGATAATGAGCGTGTATGGCTGGGTGAGGTGGAATAACAAGCACGAAAGTGAGAATGCCGCATCTATAAGCTACAATGGAATGAAGGACTGGATAGTGACTGCTGGTATCGTTGGATTGGGGTGGCTGATATTGTATTATACGCTGAGTACGCAGACAGACTCTACCGTGCCTGCGTGGGATGCGATAGTGGCATCGACAGCATGGGCGGGCATGTGGCTGCTGGCCAAGCACAAGATAGAAAACTGGGTATTGCTGAATATATCGAACGCGATAGCGATACCGCTGTTGATATCGAAAGGGCTGGCGGCTACGGCAATACTTACCCTGATATTATTTATTGTGGCAGTAATAGGTTATTTCAACTGGCGCAGGATGTACCTCACTCAAACACAAAAGGCTTGAGCATAAAAAAAATAGTAGTGATAGGCCCGGAGTCGACCGGGAAAAGTACGCTGAGCGATGCGCTGGCTGCAGAGCTGCACACGGTGTGGGTGCCGGAGTATGCACGTGAATACCTGGAGCAGCTGGGAAGGAATTACAATGAAGCTGACCTGCTGGAAATAGCTAAAGGGCAGCTTGCACTGGAAGATAAACTAACTGCACAGGTTAATGATTATCTCGTTTGCGATACCGACCTGAACGTGATAAAAGTATGGAGTGAGCATAAATACCGGGCTTGCCATACATGGATATTAGAACAGATAGCGCAGCGACAATATGATATGTACCTGCTGACAGATATAGATATTGAATGGCAGGACGACCCGCTGCGGGAGCATGGGCAGCAGGAGATGCGGCAATACTTCTTCAACATCTATAAAGACATTGTGCAGCAAAGCGGGCTGCCCTGGGCTGTGATTAGTGGCACGCCTGATGAACGTGTGCAACAGGCATTGCAAGCCATTAAAACGCTACAATAGTTTACGCTTTAGCCATGCGCGGAGCAATTCAGGTTTTAATGTTTTGGGATCGGGTTCACTGAGTGCGCCGATGTATGGTGTGCCCCGCTTAATGTAGTGTTTATTGAACGTGCTTTGGTTCATCCCCCATTTCATGAGGAACTGTTTGCGGCCGTTGTTCTTCTTTACTCTATGCAACGATTTTGACTGGAAATGATAGACACGGCTTGCTGCAACGCCTTTGAAAATACGGCAGCCCGCAGCCCACATCTTCATAGCAAAATCATCATCGCTACTAAGCCCCGGGGAGAACTCTATGCTGTAGCCGCCAACAATATGCCAGTAATCTTTATGCACAACAGTTGGTGGCCATGCAGAGCCATTCCAGTCGGCTATGGTATGGGCTTGGTAGGTTGACAGCAGTCCTTGCTCATTAAAAGTCTCTATGTTGTCTCCGTAGTCTTTATGTATCACACATGGGTTGCTGGTGTTTCTGGGCTCTATCATGGTAGATGATAACATAAACTTATTATGGCCTATTGCGGCTATTTCATCTGCCAGGTGTTGGTCCCAATAGGGGCATACATACATGTCGTCGTTCATATACACCACATAGTCGTATTTGGCCAGGGTAGCAGCCATATTCACCGCCACGCAAATGCCGGCATTGCCGGGCGTGTGCGTGTGGTCTATGTTTTGTGCCTTTGCCCATTCGAGCGTGCCATCAGAGCCATCGTTTATATGCAGTATCACCTGGTGGGCGAAGGTGGAATTCTTCCGTATGCTTTCCACACACAATCGGGCAAAAGGCAGGTTATTCCATGTGGGTATGATAATTGAGAACATATCGGCAGCAAAGATTGTGTAAATTAGACAAAGTTTATGCTGTTACACATACATCCCGATAATCCGCAGCAGCGCAACCTGCAAATGGTAGTAGATAGCCTGAAGAAAGGTGGCATCATCATTTACCCTACTGATACCATATATGGTATGGGTTGCGATATATATAACACTGATGCTATCGAGCGTATCTGCAAGCTGAAAGGTATAGACCCTAAGAAGGCGCAGTTCTCTTTTGTATGCTGCGACCTCAGCCACCTGAGCGATTATGCCAAAAGCGTGGATACTCCCGTGTTCCGCCTGTTGAAGCGTGCTTTACCGGGTCCTTACACCTTTATATTACAGGCCAGCAAGCAGGTGCCCAAGCTGATGAAGACGAAGAAAGATACTGTGGGCATACGCGTGCCCAACCATAAGATATGCCATGAAATAGTGAAGATGCTGGGCCACCCCATTATGAGCGTATCGTTGCCCATGGAGGAAGATGTAGAATACTATACTGACCCTGAGATGATGGAAGACCAATTTGGGCACCTGGTAGACTATGTAATAGACGGTGGCCCCGGCGGTATAGTGCCATCGACCGTAATAGACTGCACAGATGGCATACCCGAGCTGATACGTGAAGGAGCAGGCGACTGGGAAGAGCTGACAAGCTAGGTAGCTAACCTCAGTTTTCCTTTCTTTGCAGTATGTACACTACGCAAGATGAACAGCGCTTGTATCAGCAGGCAAAATCCCTTTTACAACATACATCCGAAGATATACAGCAAGAGGCAGAGCAACTGCGTGAGAGCATTAACTATGCCGACTGGAAATATTATGTGCAGAGCGAACCCGTGCTGGCTGATGAAGAGTATGATAAACTCTTCAAAAAACTAAAAGCATTAGAAGAAAAATATCCCGAACAAGTAACGGCTGATTCACCTACACAACGCGTGGCGATAGGGCTTAGTGAGAAGTTTCCTGCGGTGAGCCACCTTGTGCCTATGCTGAGCCTGGATAATACCTACAATGCAGATGACCTGCGTGATTGGGACAGGCGTTGCAGGGAGTTATCGGGTGCTACTGAAATAGAGTATTGTGCTGAACCTAAGTATGACGGTGCCAGCGTATCGCTGATATATGAAGATGGCAAACTGGTGCGTGGCGCCACCCGTGGCGATGGTGTAATGGGCGAAGACGTAACGATTAACGTAAAACAGATACGCTCGGTGCCGCTATCTGCCAACTTCACTAAAGACGGTGTGCAGCATCTGGAGATACGTGGTGAAGTAGTGATACATAAAGATGTATTTGCCGAGTATAACCGCCAGCGCGTGGCTGAAGGGCAAACACCATTGGCCAACCCACGCAACGCAGCATCAGGTACGTTGCGTATACTGGATGCGCGTGAAGTAGGTAAGCGTAAGCTATCCGCCATACTTTATCATATCAGCGATTACAGTTTGATAACGGGCAAGGATATGCCGGATACGCTTACTACCCACTACGATTCTTTGCAGTGGTTATATCAGCTGGGTTTTCCTACACCAGTAAAGGAGATGCAGCGCTTCAAAACCATAGATGAAGTAATAGCATTTTGCGAGGCATTTGAAGCAAAGCGGGATGACCTGCCGTTTGAAGTAGATGGACTGGTGATAAAAGTGAATAGCTTTGAACTACAAGACCGTATGGGGATGACGGCGCACCACCCACGCTGGGCGGTGGCCTATAAATTTAAAGCAAGGCAGGGCACCAGTAAGTTGCAGCGTGTGGAGTTTCAGGTAGGGCGCACGGGTTCGGTAACACCTGTTGGTAAAATAGAGCCGGTGCCCATAGGCGGGGTTATGGTTTCTTCGCTATCATTATTTAATGAAGATGTAGTGCGTGAGAAAGACCTGCACATAGGTGATACTGTGCTGGTAGAGCGTGCAGGCGATGTAATACCCTATATAGTAAAGCCTTTGGCTGAGCTGCGTGATGGCAGTGAGCAAGCAATAGTATTCCCCACACATTGCCCGGTATGTAGCGAGCCGCTGGAGAAGCCTGAGGAAGAAGCCGTGTGGCGATGCATCAACATCAGCTGCCCGGCGCAGGTGGTAGAGCGCATCATACACTTTGGTAGTAAGGATGCGATGGATATACGCAACTTTGGTGGCGCTAACATTCAGAAGTTTTACGAGCTGGGTTTGTTGAAAGACATTCCCGGTATCTATCATATGGATTTTGACGCTATCCGGAAGCTGGAAGGGTTTGGCGAGAAGAGCATCACCAACCTGCAAACAGCTATCGAGAATTCAAAGAAGCAACCGCTGAACCGTGTGATATTCGGCCTGGGTATAAGGCACGTGGGTGAGACCATGGCCAAGACATTGGCCAACGCTATAAACCATATCAAAGACCTGTACGACTGGACCGAAGAACAACTGGTAGCGTTAGAAGATGTAGGGCCTAAAGTGGCGGCATCGGTAGCTCATTTCTTTAGTGTGCCGGAGAACAGGCATATGCTGGATACATTGGAGGCTGAAGGTGTAAACCTCGTGAACCAGCACAGGAGCAATGCTCCAGCAAATAGAGAGCTTTCAGGTAAGACCTTCTTGTTTACCGGTACACTTAGCAAGTTCAAACGCAGTGCGGCTGAGGCTATGGTGGAAGAGCGTGGCGGGAGCATACTGGGGGGGGTAAGTAGCAAGCTGAACTACCTGGTGGTGGGCGGGGACGCGGGCTCGAAGCTGGAAAAAGCTAAGAAGCTGGGCACTGTGGCTATTTTGAGCGAGGATGAATTCCTTGAACTTATTAAGTAATAAAGTCTGGGGTTGTTTATACCTTTGCAGGCGTTATAATAACACTGTTTAAACATGTCTGAAATAAAACCTTTCTTAAGGTTAAGTGGCTTGGAACCACTGGTAGTGCGCCCCGAGACGAATTTTGTGAATGTAGGCGAACGTACCAATGTAACCGGTTCCAAGAAATTTGCCCGCCTCATTAAAGAGGGACAATACGAAGAAGCATTATCTGTTGCAAGGCAGCAGGTAGAGAACGGCGCGCAGGTGCTGGATGTAAACATGGATGATGCACTGCTGGATGGCGTGCAGGCCATGACCACCTTCCTGAATCTGGTGCAGAGCGAGCCCGATATCGCACGCATCCCCATCATGATAGACTCTTCAAAGTTCTCTATCATAGAAGCCGGTCTTAAATGCGTGCAGGGTAAATGCATCGTTAACTCCATATCACTAAAAGAAGGCGAAGAGAAATTCATTCGCGAAGCAGAGATATGCCGCAGCTTTGGAGCATCAGTTATTGTGATGGCTTTTGACGAGCAAGGCCAGGCCGATAATATGCAGCGCCGTGTAGACATCTGTGAACGTGCGTATAAGATACTTACTGAGCAGGTGGGCTATGATCCGCAGGATATCATCTTCGACCTCAACATATTTGCGATAGCCACGGGTATAGAGGAGCATAACAACTATGCGCTTGATTTCATTGAGGCTACCCGCATTGTGAAACAAAAGATGCCACTTACTAAAGTGAGTGGTGGTGTGAGCAACGTGTCATTCTCCTTCCGTGGTAATGAGACAGTGCGTGAGGCGATACACAGTGTATTCCTGCTGCATGCCATTAAGGCCGGTATGGATATGGGTATCGTGAATGCCGGTGCGCTGGTAGTGTACGACCAGATAGAGCCGCAGCTCCGTGAGCTTTGCGAGGATGTAGTGCTGAACCGCCACGAAGATGCTACAGAAAAGCTGGTGGCATTTGCAGAGACAGTAAAAGCAAAAGGCAAAGAAGTAAAGAAGGACGATGCATGGCGCGCTACAAGTGTTGAGGAGCGGCTGAAACATGCATTGGTGAATGGTATTACCGACTATATAGATGCAGATACTGAAGAGGCCAGGCGGAAATATGCTAAACCACTTGAGGTGATAGAAGGCCCGCTGATGGCCGGTATGGATGTGGTAGGCGACCTGTTTGGTAGTGGTAAGATGTTTCTGCCACAGGTGGTAAAGAGCGCACGTGTAATGAAGAAAAGTGTGGCCTACCTGTTCCCGTTCATTGAAGAAGAAAAAAAGAATAACCCGAACGCCAAGCAGGGAGGTGCCGCCAAAATACTGATGGCTACCGTAAAAGGTGATGTGCATGATATAGGCAAGAATATAGTAGGCGTAGTGCTGGGCTGTAATGGCTACGAGATCATAGATATGGGTGTGATGGTGCCTGCCGATAAGATACTGGAAACTGCGGAGCGCGAGCAGGTAGATATCATTGGCCTGAGTGGCCTCATTACCCCGTCGCTGGATGAGATGGTGCATGTGGCCAAAGAGATGAAGCGCCGCAATATGAAACAGCCGCTGATGATAGGCGGGGCTACTACATCGCGCATGCATACGGCTGTGAAGATAGCACCGGAGTATGAAGAGGGTGTGGTATACGTGCTGGATGCCAGCCGTAGTGTAACCGTTGCTGGCAACCTGCTGAATAAAGAACAGAAGAAAGCATTTCTTGGTGAGATAGATACGGAGTATAAAAAACTGAAAGAAGATTTTGCAGGTAAGCGTGCGGTGAAGCAATACTTAAGCTTTGCTGATGCGCAGGCCAACCCTGTGAAGATAGACTGGAATAACTACACGCCCCCTAAACCCAAGCAGATGGGTGTACAGGTGTTTGCCGATTACGACCTGAACGAGATACGCAACTACATCGACTGGGGGCCGTTCTTCATTACCTGGGAGATGCGTGGTAAGTACCCTGAGATATTGAAGGATGAGCATGTAGGCGTAGAAGCTACCAAGCTGTTTAACGATGCCAATGCTATGCTGGATAAAGTGATAGCGGAAAAATGGCTGACAGCCAAAGGTGTGGTAGGCTTTTGGGATGCGAATAAAACAGCACCTGACACTGTTGTGTTGAAAGACACTGACGGTAAAGAGTTATATAAATTAGAATCGCTGCGCCAGCAGCAGAAGAAAGCGGCCAACCAACCTAATTTCTCACTGGCCGATTTCATCAGCCCTGTGAAGGATGATTATATGGGCGCGTTTGCAGTGAGCATACATGGCATAGAGCCGCACCTGAAAGCATTTGCTGATAACCATGATGACTATAACAAAATAATGCTGCAAGCCATTGCCGACAGGCTGGCTGAGGCATTTGCAGAAGTATTACACCTAAGGACACGGAAAGAGTTCTGGGGCTATGCCGCCAGCGAAACAATGGCTGTGTCGGAACTGGTGAAGGAAGAGTACCAGGGCATACGCCCGGCACCGGGCTACCCTGCTTGCCCTGACCATACGGAGAAACTCAAGCTTTTCGACCTGCTGAAGGCTACAGAGAATGCGGGCATCACACTTACAGAGTCATTAGCCATGTACCCTGGTGCTGCTGTGTGTGGTTGGTATTTCAGTCATCCGCAGAGTACGTATTTTGGTATCGGTAAAATAACCGATGACCAGCTGCAGGATTATGCGCAGCGTAAAGGAATGAGTATTGAAGAAGCCACCAAATGGCTTTCACCCATATTAGAAGCATAGATGAACAGAGAAACAGAACAGGCTTATGAGCAGCCGGTGGTAAGAACGAAATCGAAATTTGTAGAAGTGATGGCACACATCATATCCTTCGTGTTTCACCCGGTGTTCATGCCTACTATATTGGCGTATGCGATGTACCGCTTTGTGCCCGCGCCCTTTGCCGGGATAGCCAGTAACGATTATACGTTTAAGTATATACTGCCTTTATTCCTTATTACCAGCATCTTTCCGCTGGTAACCGTACTGCTGATGAAGGCGCTGGATTTTGTGAAATCGATACACCTGTATGATTCGAAAGACCGTATTATGCCGCTGATAGGCAGCATGGTGTTTTACTTCTGGGCCAACCATGTATTTAAGAATATTGATGCGCCCTTTCTTTTGCGCGTGCTTACTATGGGCAGCTTTTGGGCTGTGATAGCTTTGTTCGTGGTCAATATCTTTTACAAAGTGAGTATGCATACTGCAGGTGCCGGTGGTATGCTGGGTATGCTGGTGGTGTTGCTTATTGTAAGCCCTATGAACCTCGCTTTGCCGTTATTCCTTGGTCTGGTAGTAGCAGGTATCATAGGCACGGCGCGTATGCTGCTGGGCGCGCACCGCTCGTCGGAGATATGGTTGGGGTATATATTGGGTATAGTAGTGCAGGTAGCAGCTTATCTGTACGTGGCCTAGGCGCTCACCTTCATAATGCCAACAATGGCTATGATGAGCCATATCAGGCCTTTAACGAGAAAGAACATAAAACCCCAGAAGCCGAAACGCTTCAGCCACATACCCAGTTTGGTTTTTTTAGTCATTATTGTTTCCATTATTGATGCTTCCTTTACACTTGTATGACAAATGTAATTGGCTGACAATACCATGACTTTCTAAATGCGAAAAAGCATTTACAGAAACAGGAATTGGAAAAATGAAGATGTGTTTAGCCCTCTAAATGAAAAGATATCACGATCATCCGGGTAGTAAGGGCATCCAGCGCATTGCTTAACGCAATTTTAGAATCTTTGAATTGCTGGTTCATCAAGCCCTGACTCAGCTTGATCTCGGGAGAGAAAATGAAGTTAGGGTTGTAAAATTCGAAACCCACACCCAACTCATAACCAAAATCGAACGGCCTTACTTTCAAAAACTCGTCGCTGCGGCGCGAGCGTGCGTTTGCTGCAAGGTCTATATCCATTTTAATACCCGTGAGCGCATAGAACCTGAAGTTGTTGATGCGGTCACTTTTAAACTTCAGTTGCAGCGGCAGGTGCATGTATATCGACTCTATAGAGCGGTCAACAATACTATCAGCTACTGTGCCTTTAGCATTTACGATCACGCGTTTATCAGCAAAAGATAATGATGGTACGAAGCGCAGGTCTACAAAGCTACCGAGGCGCAGGTTGCCCATAAGGCCCAGGTTGAAGCCCGGCCTGAAACGAGGGGTAATGCTGTTGAATGTATCTGTTTCGGTAAACGACTGGCTATATTTCATTTTATAGGTCGAATAGTTCAACCCGAAAGTGATGCCGAAATAATAAGCCTTCTGGTCGTGCTCAGGCATATTAAGGATGCGCTCCTGGGCCTTTGCAGGTATAGCAAACAGGCAGATAGCGGCGATCAATAATTGTTTTATGCGCATGGAGCTAAGCAGATATGTTGTTAATAACGCTGCTACGAAGATAAAAGTATGTAGCACTAATAACAAGTGATGGTTGGGGCTATTTGGTAAAAATCTTTTAACAAAACCCAGTGATAAATGCCTTTATTTTTGTTTACCTAACTTTTAACTCTCTACATTATGGCATTAAGATTAGGAGATACTGCGCCCGATTTCAACGCGCAGACTACTGAAGGCGATATTAATTTTCACAATTATCTGGGTGATAGCTGGGGTATATTGTTCTCTCACCCGGCAGACTATACACCTGTTTGTACTACCGAGTTGGGCCGCACAGCACAGTTGCGGGATGAGTTTGCCAAACGCAACGTAAAAGTACTGGCGGTAAGTGTAGACCCTCTGGATAAACACCAGGGCTGGGTAAATGATATCAACGAAACACAGCATACTACGGTTAATTTTCCCATTATAGCTGACGAGAACAAGCATGTGGCTGAGCTGTATGATATGATACACCCCGAAGCGAGCCTGACACATACCGTACGTTCGCTGTTTGTGATAGGCCCTGATAAAAAAGTAAAACTAACTATTGCATATCCTGCATCTACAGGGCGTAATTTTCTGGAAGTGTTGCGTGTAATAGACTCACTACAGCTGACGGCTAAGCATAGCGTGGCAACCCCTGCCGACTGGAAGCATGGCGAAGATGTAATAGTAGTGCCTGCCGTAAGCACAGAAGATGCACAGCAAAAGTTTCCTAAAGGATTGAATATAGTAAAGCCTTACCTGCGCTATACTCCGCAGCCGGATATTGACTAATACTAATCGTAAAGATTGTTTGCCTGACACCATGAAAAAAGAAAAAGACCTGCACAATTTGCAGGTCTTTTAAATTTATCTATTTGGTAGCAGTATATAGCGTGGTGATTCCAAGAGTAAGTGGCCTTGCTTTGGCATCTTTAAAGCCACAGCGCTCAAGTGTCTGGCAAAAAACTTTGCCTTGCGGAAATGCCATAACAGATTCGGGCAGATAGGTATAGGCAGTACTGTGTTTTGATACAAGCCTGCCCAGTGTAGGCAATATAAACCTGAAGTAAAAGCCGTATAACTGTTTTACAGGGAAAGACTGCGGTTTTGAAAATTCCAGTATAGCCAGCTTACCACCGGGGCGCATCACACGTGCCATTTCCTTCAGTCCAGCCTCAAGGTGCTCAAAATTGCGCACACCGTATGCACAGGTGATAGCATCAAAAGAATTTGTTTCAAAGCCGAGATTTTCGCTATCGCCCAGTTGCAGGGTTATCAGATTATTCATGTCCCTCTCTGCTATTTTCTTGCGGCCTACTTCCAGCATCTGCGCGGCTATATCCACACCGGTGATGTGTTGGGGGTTCAGTTTAGCAGCGGCAATGGCCAGGTCGGCAGTGCCGGTAGCCACATCCAGTATAGCTTTGGGCTGTACTTTGGCTACCTCGGCTATTGCTTTGCGGCGCCATCCTTTGTCGATACCCAGGGATAGGAAATGGTTGAGAAAATCATAATTGCCGGCTATGTTGTTGAACATATCGGCTACTTGCGCCTTTTTATTCAAGGCCGACTGTGCATCGGGTAGTACCTGTGCTGCCGGGTTTGTCCTATCTTCGCTCATATTGCTACAAAAGTAAGCCTAGCAAATGGAAATTCGTTCTGCCAAATACCTGATAAGTAATCCTAAAGTGGAGGGTTGCCCCAAGCCCGATAAACCGGAGTATGCCTTCATAGGCCGCTCAAACGTGGGTAAGTCGTCGCTGATAAACATGCTGACGGGGCAGAGCAAGCTGGCCAAAACATCGGCCAGTCCCGGCAAAACCCAGCTTATCAACCATTTTATAGTGAACGATGAGTGGTACCTGGTGGATCTGCCGGGCTATGGCTATGCCAAGGTATCGCAAAAGCAGCGTGCCGCCTGGGAGAAGATGATACATGGCTACCTAGAGCGCCGTGAAAATCTTGTAAGCATGTTTGTGCTGATAGACAGCCGCCACGAGCCGCAGAAGCTGGATCTCGAATTCCTCCGCAAGCTGGGTGAGATGGGGGTGCCCTTCAATCTCGTATTTACCAAAGCCGACAAGACTACCCAGCGCGAAAGCTCTAAGAACGCCCGCATTTTTATTGAGGTGATGAAAAAAGAATGGGAGTTTATTCCACGCAGTTTCATTACCAGCGCCGAAAAAGGCTCCGGCCGCCAGCAAATACTGGACAGCATTGACGAAATGAACCAGCAATACAAAGAAGATATAGCCGGATAGGGTGATACAGTAAATTCTACTCTCCTGAGTAAGCTGAATATTGCATGTGGTGATGCCATTTCCTGGTTGCCGCAATCGGCAGATTATTGTCTGCAAGTCCCTTATGATAATAGCTTAATGGATATTTAAAATAAAGATTTGGGAAACTTTATTATTTTTCGGCGAGATTTGTGCTCCATTTACCTCTTTAGAAATTTATTATTTATATAAGTATGATTTACAATCACTATGGGTCTCGCCAGTTGCAGGGCCCTTTGACGCATGATAATGTGTCAAGAAAATCATCTTGCCAGGCTGATAATCCTTTATCAGTAAAAAAGAAACCTGTCAAGTTTTCGCATTGCTTCATATTAATGTGTGCAATGTTATTCCCGATACTTACGAAGGCGCAGGTGAATCTCGCTCCTTCGTCAACGGTAACCCGTTCAGCCGGTGGCTCAGGTGCCAGCTTTGGGCCACAGAATATGAATGATAATATTATTGGCCCAACAAATACGCTCGTTTATGGCTGGGTAGCTGATGCTGTCCAACCCAACTGGGTAGAATTTACGTGGGCATCACCACAAAAGGTAAATAAGTTCTATTTCTACCATGCCGACAGGCCTATGAATACCGCCAATATACAATATTGGGACGGCAGCGCGTTTGTTGCAGTAGGCTCACATACAAGGCCTGCAGGTGTTTATGAGTCGGAACAAGTATTTCCGGTAGTTACTACTACGAGGCTCAGGTTAGCCAATATTACCAATTCAGGTTTCAACCCGAATTTCAGGGAAATACAGGTTTATCTTGTTAAAGCGATCGGATCTTCAACAAACCCATCATCTTGCGATGTTTTAGGCGCAGATGGCACGATAACGCTGGTAGGTTGCGATCCTAATACTTTGTATACCTTAACCTATAGCAAAAACAGCAATGTTACAAATGCAAACTTCACTTCAAACGCGCTTGGTGAAATAACCATTCAGAACTTAGGCGTGGGAGCTTACACCAACTTCTCTTTGTATGATGTGGTGGCTACTACAACAACTAATCTGCCTGGTAGCGTAACGCTGACAGCGCCCGGCGCAACACTATCCGGTTCTCAAACCAATGTGAGCTGCTTTGGCGCAAATGATGGTACTGCTACAGTATCGATAGTGAGCGGTACTCCGAACTATAGCTACTCATGGGCACCAAGTGGCGGTTCTGCTGCTACAGCTAGTAGCCTGGCTCCTGGTGGGTATGTTGTCACTGTTACTGATGGTAACATGTGTACATCAACACAGTCTTTTACTATTACACAACCTGCGGCAATCACCGCATATAGTGTTACTGGTGGTGGTTTGCATTGCAGTGGCGGCGCAGGTGTTGCCATTGGGTTAGCGGGTAGCCAGGTTGGCCATAACTATCAGTTATATAATGGAATAACTGCAGTTGGCACGGCCGTTGCCGGTACAGGTGCTGCTATCAGCTTCGGTAGCCACACAGTTGCCGGTACCTATACCGTAAAAGCGATTAATACAACAACGAGCTGCGAGCTTGCTATGACAGGTAACGCAGTAATTACGGTAAATCCGGTACCTACGGTAAACAGTATCAGCAATCAATCTGTATGTAACGGTCTCAGCACTACGGCTGTTAACTTTAGCGGTTCGGTATCAGGTGCTACTTATAGCTGGACGAATAATACAACGTCGATAGGCCTCGCTGCAAGTGGTAATGGTGATATCGCATCCTTTACAGCTACGAATACCGGTAATAGCCCGGTAGTAGCTACAATTACAGTTACGCCCACAGCAAATGGCTGCGTTGGTAGCAACGAGGTATTTACCATCACTGTGCCTCCAACACCTACAGTAAATGCTATAAGCAACCAAACGCTGTGCAACAATGCATCAACTACCGCAGTGAATTTTGGTGGCGCATTGAGCGGAACTACGTACAATTGGGTAAACAATACAGTATCGATAGGCCTTGGTGCAAGTGGCAATACTAATATAGCCGCTTTCACAGCTGTAAATACCGGTATCTCTCCTGTTACAGCTACTGTAACGGTTACACCTTCAAAAGATGGTTGTAGCGGTACACCTGGCAACTTCACTATTACAGTGAACCCAACACCTACTGTAAATACAATAAGCAACCAGACATTGTGTAATGGTGCTATGACTAATGCTATCAACTTTAGCGGCGCGATAGCAAGTACTACTTACAACTGGACCAACGACCAACCATCAATAGGTATTGCTGCAAGCGGTAATGGTAATATCGCATCATTTGCTGCGGTGAATACAGGTACTGTGCCCGTAGTTGCTACTATCGCGGTGACACCTACAAAAGATGGATGCCCGGGTACTCCTGCTAATTTTACTATTACAGTTAATCCTACACCAACTGTAGCGGCAATCGGTAATCAAACGCTTTGTAATAATGCTATGACTACTGCTGTGAACTTCAGCGGTGCAGTTGCAAGCACTACTTACAACTGGACTAATAATACAACATCAATAGGCCTAGCTGCTAGTGGCAGTGGTAATATAGCTGCATTTACAGCTACTAATACAGGTAACACACCGGTGACGGCTACTGTTACTGTAATACCTGTAAAAGATGGATGTAGTGGTACAGCCGGCAACTTCACGATCACGGTTAACCCAACCCCAACTGTAAATGCAATAAGCAATCAGGCATTATGTAATGGTGCAATGACCAGTGCCGTGAACTTCAGCGGTGCGGTATCAGGTACTACCTACAACTGGACGAATAACACAACATCAATAGGCCTTGCTGCCAGCGGTAGCGGTAATATTGCTGCATTTACCGCAGTGAATACAGGTACAACGCCTGTTGTAGCTAGTATCACAGTTACTCCTGTAAAGGATGGCTGTAGCGGTGTGCCGGCTAATTTCACTATTACAGTTAATCCGATCCCAACTGTTAATGCAGTAAGCGATCAAGTACTATGCAATGGTGCTGCTACTACAGCAATAAACTTTAGCGGTGCGGTATTGGGTACTACGTACAACTGGACTAATAACACATCGTCAATAGGCCTTGCAGCAAGTGGCAGTGGCAATATCGCTTCTTTCACATCTGTAAATACAGGTGCTGCTCCTGTCGGTGCTCTTGTTACAGTAACACCTGTAAATCTGGGTTGTACAGGTACTGCCCGTAATTTTGTCATCACAGTTAATCCCACCCCTACTGTAAATACGATAACAAACCAGGTTAGGTGCCATGGTACCTCAACACTGGCTGTAACGCTTGGTGGTCCGGTATCGGGTACTACTTACAGCTGGAGCAACAATCTGCCGTCAATAGGCCTTGCAGCCAGCGGTACAGGTAATATTGCTTCGTTCACTACAATTAATGCAACGAACGCGCCGCTGGTAGCTACCATCACAGTTACGCCTTCAGCTAATGGCTGCACAGGTACACCACGCAACTTCACCATAACAGTGAACCCGATACCTGCTATGGATGCCATAAACAACCAGGTATTGTGTAACGGTGCAACTACTACAGCTACCAACTTCAATGGTAATGTAGCCGGCACTACCTATAGCTGGACGAATACTAATACAGCTATAGGCCTTGCAGCCAATGGTACAGGCAACGTTGCTGGTTTTACCGCCACCAATACGGGTAATACTACTATTAGCGGTACAGTTACGGTTACGCCTACAGCTAATGCATGTATAGGTAGCACCAAAAACTTTACTATAACCGTGCACCCTACCCCGGTAGTAAACACAGTGCCTGATCAAACTAACTGTAACGGTACACTTACCAACGCAGTGACACTTGCCGGTACGGTAACAGGAGCTACTTACAGCTGGGTGAATAACACCACCTCAATTGGCCTTGGCGCTTCGGGTGCAGGTACTATACCTGTATTTACTGCCATAAACACAGGTACTGCGCCTGTAGTGGCTACCATCACGCTTACACCAACTGCTAATGGCTGTACAGGTACTAACAAAACATATACTTATACAGTATACCCAACATCTACTGTAAACACGGTGGCTAATCAGACGCTGTGCAATGGCAGCCTTACTGCTGCTATAGCATTCAGCAGCCCTGTGGCAGGTACTACTTACAGCTGGACCAATAGCGAACCAACAATCGGTCTTGCGGCTACAGGTAGCGGAAATATAGCCAGCTTCACAGGCACAAATACTACCGTAGCACCTATTGAGGCTACTATCATTGTAACGCCTACCGCTAATGGCTGTGTAGGTACGCCAAGGTCATTCAAGATAACGGTGAACCCTACGCCAATGCTTACATCTTCGCTTACACCTCCTGCCATCTGCGATAACGGTACATTCAACTATACACCTGCGAGTGCTACTGTTGGCACAGCCTTCGGTTGGAATCGCGCATCGGTAGCCGGTATCGGCAATGCCGCAGCAACAGGTACCAACAACCCGGCTGAAGTACTACACAATACAACAGCAGCTCCGGTTACCGTTACTTATGTATATACGCTTACTGCCAATGGTTGCGTGAATACGCAGAACGTATCGGTAGTGGTTAACCCAACACCTATGCTGAGCAATATGGTAGGCGATAGCATCTGTAGTGGTGTTACCTACAATTATACTCCTGCCAGCGCTACAGTGGGTACAAGCTTTGCCTGGGAACGTGCGGTAGTGCCAGGTATTACCCCCGCTATAGCAGCTAGTGGTATCAATGGCATCAGCGAAGAGCTGACCAACCATACCCAGTTGCCTATCGTTGTGTCTTATATCTACACACTCACGGCCAATGGTTGCGCTAACAATCAGACCATAACTGTAAAAGTGAACCCACGCCCGGTACAACCTGCTATTACAACCAAGTCTCTGACCGAAGTATGTACGCAGACCATGTATCAGAACTTTGGTGCTGAGCACCCGGCACCTGCTGGTTATAGCTATGTATGGACAGGTATGAACGCAGATATATGGGCAGGAGCTACCAACCAGTTCTGCCTGGTGAACTTCCCTGCAACAGGCCCTGCATCTGTTATACTTACCACTACCAACAATACATCCGGTTGCGATATCGTATCTAAGTACGAACTGTATGTAGAGCAGAGCGTTGCGCCACAGCCAAAGGTTACCTATTATAATGGCCGCTTCGTGTGCCTGCTGAATGGCGTAGACTATGCATGGGGTTATGACGACAAGAACACACTGGACTCTACTGTTGCTTTCAATGAGACCAGCCAGGACTATGAGATCGCAAACCCTGATTTCGCAAACAAATATTATTGGGTAATGGTGAAAAGCGGCAGCTGCCAGGCGAAAGCCTACTACAACAGGGCTACCGCTGTAGCTAATGTAACGGCTACGCTGGATATCAATATATATCCAAACCCTGCGCACGATAAGATAACCATAGCCTACAATGAGCCCCTGGGCAAGCAAACTACGGTTACGATCACAGATGTATCGGGCAAAGTGATGAAACAGCAGTTGCTGTACAGCCAGTCTACACTGGTTGATATTTCAACACTTACCCCGGGTATGTATATGGTGAACTGCTATAGCGAAGGCGCTAAAGTAGCCACAGCAAGGTTTGTAAAAATTGATTAGTAGCACACAACAGTAACCATAAAATAAATTATTATGAAGAAGATACTTGGTTTAATGATATGCGGCTGTTGTGTACTAAGCAGCACCGCACAGAATACAGCGTTCAGGCATTGGGAATTGGGCGTTACGGGTCGTGGCGGCAGGCTGGAGCAGGATATGACGCTGATAGACTTTGCAAAGAACTATACCGAAGCCATCAACGTAAAACAAGGTACTGCTAAGTTTGAGAACGGCAGTAGCTACGGCATAGACCTTCAACTGGCCTACTATGTAGGTAAAGGAGCCAACTTCGGTATAGGTACCGGTGTTATGTATATGCGTCAGGCAGGTAATATAGCCTATGACAACTTTCAGGTAGAATACAAAGCAGTAGATGGCAATGGCGATACTTACCGCCAGATACTGTCTACAGCATGGCCGTTCAAAGAGAAAGTTCATGTAGACAACATCAACATACCAGTAGTGTTGAAATACCGCGGCAAGCTGTCAGACAGGTCGGGTATAGCTATAGATGCGGGCATCCTGTACAATGTAAAGATGACGTACAACTATAGCAGTAATGCTGGCTTCGACTACGAGGCGGCGTATAAGTTCGTTCTTACAGATGGCGCCCCCGGCTTTGTATACGACAACGCCCCTGTACCTGATGCAAACGACTGGCTGCTGACAGAAGCTGCCTACAACCAATCGCGTACGGATGGCAATGCCCGTGGCTACTTTGCATCGTTGCAGGACCAGGGCTATAATGTAGGTTTGAAGGAGCTACCGGCAGAGAAGACAGGTAAGTCAGACTATAAGTCTGCTTCTATAGGTTTTATCATACAGCCGAGCTATACCTACAGGATAGGCAAACACAGCCACCTGCGTATAGGTGCTTACTACATCATGCAGTCGTTCGACAATACGGACAACAATGCAGGCTTCAAGCTTACGGACAAGATAGGCGCTTACAACCCATTGGTAAACGGCGTAAGTGAAACCAACAACACCAGCTATGGTGCAACCGTTGGTGTTGCATTTGGCTTGTAAGTTATAGTCACACACAATTAAGAATAAGACAAGGGCCTCAGCAATTGCTGAGGCCCTTGTCTTAT